>OLSG01002282.1_pt1 | contig 16830 bp, 15 predicted proteins | sample 1673041 | NCBI WGS metagenome assembly OLSG01 (sample SAMEA3136749, study PRJEB25190) | human gut metagenome | reverse complement strand
GACGCGGCATCCTGCCGCGTCCCCGCCGCCTGTTCCGGAAGCCGGACGCCAGGAGGAAAGCGCCCCTCCCCCGGCTCAGGCTCCTTTGTATTTCCGTCGGGTGGCGATGCCGCCCCGGATATGCCGTTCCGCTTTGTTCTCCTCCAGCACGCCCTTGACCTGGAGATAGAGAGGCTGGTTGAAGGCGGGAAGGCGCTCGGACAGGTCCTTATGTTTCGTCGTTACGAATCAGAACGGTTTCGTCCAAGCCCAAATCACCGAACAGGCGCAGATAGATGTCCACATTCCCATCCTTGTCCACTTCGATCTTCTGGATGATCCGCTTGAGCTGGGCATTGGTCATCTGATGCACATCGGCAATGTCCTCGATCTCCTTGAAAGTCTGCTGCAGGACGCTTTCCAACTGCTCGCCCTTTGTCAGGTGGTAGGACACCATTTTCAGCTCGTTTTCCAGCCGTTCGATCTCTTTCCGCATCCCACCGATCCTGTCATTCAGCTCCTCACGGCTGATCAGATCATCAGCATACATATCCATGTATTTCTGGCGGGTCTTTTGCAGCTTGGCAAGTTGGGCGTTCAGTTCCTTTTCATAGTTCAGGTTTTCATCCTTTGCCTTATAGACCCGCTGGAATTCCCCCACCACATAGCGGATGACGTTTTTCTTTGTTTTTAGTAGCCCGGCGAAATATTCCTGCAAAACCTCGATCAGTTCCTCCTCGTCTACTGTCACGGCGTTGGGGCAGTTGTCCGCCCCTTTGCCGTTGTGGCCAGAGCAGACCCAGCGCACATAAGTGTTCTTGTAGGTGCGCACCCCCCGTCGGAAGGACCAGCCACACTCCTTGCACTTGATAAGCGTAGAGAACAAGTATTTGTTGCTCTGTCGCTGTTTGTCTACCTTAAAGGCTCGTCCACGGGACTTCATGATCTGCTGGGCCTGCTCAAAGGTTTCCATGTCAATAATCTGGAGATCCGGCCGCTCTACCACCATCCATTCTGATGCATCTTTATCCGCCCGCTGGCCGGTGAGAAAATCAGTCACTTCCTGTTTGCCGTTGATAATTTTTCCGGTATAAAGCTCATTGGTAAGAATGCGGCACACACCGTTCTGGCTCCACTGACAGTTGCGCTTTGTCCGCAGCCCCCGCTCATTGAGGAAAATGGATATCTTTGCCGCACCGTAGCCGTCTTTGATATACCACTCATAAATCTGGCGAACAACGGCGGCCTCCTCCTGGTTGATGGTCAGGTTGAAGTAGTCGCCGATGGTCTTGTCATAGCCATAGACAATGTTGGGGACTCTCCCCTTCTCAGCATTCATTTTCTTGCCAAATTTCACCCGCTTGGAGGTGTTGGCGCTCTCCTCCTGGGCCAGGGCCCCGAAGATCGTCAGCACAAATTCGCTGTTGCCCATGCTGGTCATGTTGGCGGTCAAAAACTGGGTTTCGATTCCCAACGCTTTCAGCTTGCGGACATTTTGCAAAAGGTCAACTGTATTCCGGGCAAAGCGTGAGATGTCCTTGACCACCACCATATCAAACAGGCCATGCTCTGCGTCTGACATCATCCGCAAAAACTCTTTCCGGTTCTTGATTTTCGTCCCGGAAATACCCTCGTCTGCGTAAAGTCGCACAAGATTGTCTCCTGTGCGTTTGGTATATTCAGAGAAAAATTCTTTCTGTGCTTCCAGGCTGTTGAGCTGATCCTCTTTATCCGTGGAAACACGGCAGTATGCGGCAATATTCATAGCAAACCTCTCTGTTAAAATTATACCGTTCTGTTACATCGCTATTCTACTATATGTTGTTTTAAATTGCAACAACAAAAAGGGCACCCTCTTCACCCAGGATGCCCCTCATCAATTTCTTCCTTCATACCTTTCAGCCCATCTGCGGCCGCCTGTATAGCGGACTGCACCTTTTCCTGATTTGCTTCCAACAGGATTTTCAAGATGTAGTCGGCGGTGGCTGCCGCTGGATTTGGGTTATGGAACCGATAATTTAATTTTCGTTTCTTCACAGCGGAGTCTCCACCCCCTTCCCGCTTGCACTGGTCTATCATTATGAAGGCCAGATTGAGAATAGTACTTTCCGCCAAAATGTCTTTGGGGCATCGTACGATCATAGATGTCAGCTCATACTCTGCTGCCAGGTTGGGTCGTCTGCGTGATCGTCCTCTTTGTGACCGAGGGCGATTTTCTTTTGCCGTTGCCGGCGGAGCGTTTTCCGGTCGGTGTGCTGGTGCATGGTGGTGGAGTCCCTTACGGGATCAGAATCTTGACCGCGCTCCAGAGAGCGGATAAGCCGGACCAGATCGTCTGCAAGACCACCATCCCCACCATCGTCCCCAGCAAGATCAGGGCCAGCCATATCATCACCGACATTGCCGTACCCAGACTGGGCGGCGAAACAGAAATCTCTTTCTTCTTCCCAGCCTGTCGCAGCAGCCGCTGTATTTCCGCCACATCCCGCGCCAGGGCCTCCATCTGCGCCTGAGCGGGGCATGGCTCCCTCCGGTTGGAAACCTCCCGCAGAAGGGCTGTGTGGGCCGCGGTATGCTGGTTCAGGTTCTCCAAAGTGTCGCTCTGCTCTGCCGTCAACCGATACAACGCTTGGATCATCATCAGCAGATTTTCCCACTCCTCTCTGCTGGGACAGCTCTGCTGTGTTATAGATGGCGGAGCGTTCCGCCGCTTCAATTCCTCCATGGGCAATCGCTGCCCGGATTCTGAATTCATGTTCCATGACCTCCTTGGTGTACTTCTCCTCGTGGATCCTGTTATCCCGGCACTTCATTCCTGCGGGCGTGGTGTAGGTGATGTTCTTTCTGTTCTCTGTCCAGCGCACTTCGTAACCTTCGCTCTTCATCAGAGAAATGAATTCCTCCCTGGTGGCAGCGTACTTCATACACTGGTCAATGATGTTCATCAGTCGGAACTTCCAACTCTCGCCCTTCGCGGCGGAGCGGTACTCTCTGGTGCTCATCCGCTTTTGCTTGACCTGCTTCTGCGGTGGCGGAAGGATCTCCAGACCGTGGGCAACGCAGATTTCATCGTTGGCGATCCGGTGGGCCTGCAGGTCGGCGGCACTTTGATGGAGTTTCTTGCCGCTCTGGAAGCTCACACTGTTCACCACCAGGTGATTGTGGAGATGCTCTGTGTCCATATGGGTGGCCACTAACACCTCGAAGTTTGGAAACTCACGCTGGGCCAGTTCCAGCCCAATAGCGTGAACTTCCTGTGGGGACAGGTCATCCTGCTTGTCAAAGGACTGCACAAAGTGGTAGTACTGTCGGCCGTCTGTCTTATTGAACCGCTCCTTGGTAAGCCGCATCTCATCGTAGACGGAACGGGCAGTACAGTTCCATCCGGATACAAGCCGACGATCTTCCCATGTGGTTTTCTCCTCCTGCTGGACATAGCGCAGCACACCACCAAGAGCACCGCCGCCCCCGCCACGGTTCTTAATTGCGGTAAAGGTTGCCATTAGGTCACCTCCCGCAGTAACTCCCGGAGCTGTTCATAAATTTTTCCGTAGTTTTCTGCCAGTGCGTCACCCTTCAGAACTGTTACCTTCCCCATGTTGGCCAGGGTGGTGAGTTGATTTAGATTTCGTCCCTGGGCTTTCAGTTCAGACAGCACCTGTTCTAACCCTTCCACACGCACAATCTCTTTTGCCAATCCGCTGTAACACAGGTAGTCGGTGACCGTCAGGCCAGCGGCTTTGGCACGCTCCCGAATAGTCTCCTTGGTACGAGGTGTCACCCGCAGGGTGATGATTTCCGACTTCTTTATCCTCACAATTTGTACCTCCTTCCGTCCTTCGTCTCAGCCAAACGAAAGCCCAGCACAGCACCCGCAAGGGGTACGCCGCATCCGTAAGGCAGCAGAGCTGCCAACGGCTGCGCAGCGGGTTTTGTTTGGAGAGGAGACGCAGTGTAGTGAGTGAACCCAGCCACTGGCGGCGGGGTGAACGATACGAAACTTGCGTCGACAACGGGGTACGGGGCAGCGCCCCGAAACTGTGCATGGCGTATAGCCGGGCGCGATGCTTGCCCTCCCCAAAGGGAGGACTCTCCGTCGACAGGGCCGCCGCTTTCTCAGGGCCTTCATTGGCAGAAAGGGAAGACTGCAAGGGTGCAAAGCCCTTAGCCGGTTACATCCTTACACCCTTGCTCCGGCAGACGCCAGTACCACTGATTGCCTTGCTTTTCTGAGATGATGCCCAGATTTTTCTTGGCGATCATCAGCGTCCGTTCCGATACATCCAAATCTTTTGCTCGATTCAGAACGGCCTCAGCGGACATGGGAGTTATGAGCATCCGCTTTAATGTGTCCTCCATCTGAGTGGTTTTGGTGTGAAGCTTTCCGCCTCCCCCCAGCACATCATCAACAGAGAGATCACACACACCTTTCCAAAGGAAGCCATGTTCTTCATCCAGTTGAAACGCAATGGACTTTCCTTCCGGGGCAAGGCTGTTTTTATCTTGAGCTACGATCCGGATGGAGTGATCTTCTTTCAGCCGTCCCACCACCAGTACACTTCTGGCTGCTGCCCGGAAGTCGATGGAGCCAAGTCCACGATAGCCGGCTTTTAATCCCTGGGCTTTGTTCATGTGTCCGATGAGAATCACTCCACAGCCTGTGCGTTCCGCCATTCCAGCCACCCGTTTCAGAATGGGACGCACTTCGTTGGCCCGGTGCATGTCCACATCGTTTCCCAAATACGCTTGGATCGGGTCCAGTACAATGAGCTGTGCGCCAGTCTGATGAACCGCCTGTTCCAATCGCTCGTCACTGAGAGTCAGCTCCCGCTGGCTCTCATCAATTACCAGCACCCGGGAACAATCTGCTCCGGCAGCCTCCAGCCTGGGCTTAATGGTATCCGCCAGCCCATCTTCCGCTGTCTGGTAGATTACATTGATCGGTTCCAGCGCCTGTTCAGCCTCAGGCAAGGCCTCGCCACAGGTCAGTGACGCAATAACCGCCAACACAAAAGTGGTTTTGCCTTCGCCGGGGTCTCCCTGAACAATCGTCAATTTTCCTCGGGGGAGATACGGGTACCAGAGCCACTTCACCTCCTCTGCCTGAATTTCTTCCATAGAGATCAGTCTCAAATCATGTTTCATCCTGCGTTCACCGCCTCAATTTAATTCGATATTATTTTTTGTATTTTTATTATCTAATTTTATGGTAGCATACTTCTTGACTTTTGAAAATAGGTAATGTATAGTTTTAATACATACACTATATTGCTGCAAGTAGATTCTCTACTGGAGGGAACTGCCATGGCTGTCCTGGGAAAAGATATATTTGATCTTTACCGCCCCCACACCCACACTAAAATTCAGTTTGGAGATAAAGGCTACTGGGTGGAGTGGGGTACTGACTGTCTGCCCTATGGATCGATCCTCACGGAGATCCTCAACTGCAGCATCACGGATTACTGCGCCAAGCTGTCTGCTGTGGAACAGGCCGTTGCCGCCTGTGACCCGGAGCAGTTATCAGAGCGGCTGGATGCACTGGTGCGTCCCTTTATGAAGCTGCCGCTCTATCGGCTGTATATCCTGGAGCCAAGCGCCATTGAGCCGGCTTTGGTTTGGAAATATATTGAAGCAGGACGGCATTCGGATCTGATTGCTGAAATGCTGAAAGACCCGGACGCATTTCTCGTGAAATACATCCGGGCCAGAGACGACATTTTATATATTCAGGAGCGCTACGGCTGGTTTCTGGAGCCTCTGTTTGAAGGACAGCCATTTGAAAAGAAAAAAGGCCAGAAGAAGATTCCTCTGGCCAAGCAGCTGACAGATCATTTTTTGGAGGCTCTGGTCAGCGGTGTTAGCTTAGGGGAGGATAACCAGATCGATGCTCCTCAGGTGAATATTCAGTACGCCGTACTGGAACCGGAGGGCTGCCAGCCGGAACTGGTGGAAAAGATGTACTTTGACCGTCTGTTGGACTTCGTCTATGTGGAACTGATGCGCGGGATGCAGAAGGGCTTTGTCCCCAAGCGCTGTGCCAATTGCGGCCGGTGGTTTCTCCAGTATCCAGGAGCTACCTATGCTTACTGTGATGGACCGGCCCCCGGTCAGGAAGATAAGACCTGCCGGGAGATCGGTGCAACGGCCAGTTTTCAGGATAAGGTGCGCAACAATGAGATCTGGAAGCTGCACCAACGGGCCTATAAGAAGTACTTTGCCCGCACACGCAAGGGTACCATGAGCAAGCCGGAGTTCGAGAAATGGGCCCGGGACGCGGAGCAATTGAGAGATCGGGCGCTGAAGAGCTATGAAATATCACGGACGCTTGAAGAGAAAAACCGGATTCTGGACAAATTGAAAGCGGATCTAAATTGTGTGTGAGTAAGAGCTTTTTCAAAGCAAAATAAAAATAGTTTTATCGGAAAGCATACTGAAAAGATTCTTGTATATTGCACATATTTAGGTCTCGGAATATAATATTTATTAGAATTCTATGATATAATTACGAAGAATACAGTAATGATAGATGGGCATTTTAATATATATGTTATTTGCAGCAAGGCAGCATGACTACGGAGGATCGTATATGAATTTGCAGCAGTTACGGTATTTTCATAAAATAGCAGCCCTAAAGAATTATACCAAGGCCTCCGAAGAATTATTTGTGGCACAATCTAGCCTTAGTCACTCCATGGCGAAATTGGAGCATGAATTGGGGGTACCTCTTTTTATTAAACAGGGGCGTAACATTGTGGTCACCTCTTACGGTGAGAATTTTGACAAACATGTTGCCATTATTTTGAGAGAACTGGAACTTGCCAAAAACGAAATTCAACAAGCATCTAATAAATCTCAAGGAACTGTTAGACTCACTGTCTCTCACACCTTGCACCACCATTTTCTTCCCAGCCTAATGAAGCAGTATAAAAGCATTCCCGAGTTTGAAAAAGTGCAATTTCAAGTCAGTGATCTAGAGTCCACAGCAAGCGGAATCGCACAGATGGCAGCTAGGGAAGTTGATCTGGGGTTTGGGGCAAAAGTTGAACAAGCAGGGTGTTGCTACTTTGAAGTTATGAGTGAGGAACTAGTGGCAGTGGTTCCAATTAATCATCCTTTTGCTCAAAAAGAGAATATTACAATGCAGGAATTGTGCCAAGAACCGCTGATCACATACAACCATAAGTGCGGTACCCGTTACGACTTAGAACACTTTTTTCATAAATATGGAGTATCCCCTCAGCAAATTTTTGAGGCACAAAATGAAAAAATGATTGCAAGTATGGTTTCGGCAGGAATTGGAGTTGGAATAATACCTCCGATTCAAGAGATTGGGATGTATCAGGTTGCGGTAGTACCGCTGGAAAATCATAATATGAAGCGGTCGCTGTACATGTTCTGGCTGGAAGAAAACTTTCGTCCTCCTGTTGTAGAATCATTCCGCAAGTTTGTGATCCGTACTATTCAAAACAAAAATATTTAATACCGTCTATGAAACCCCGGAATGTTTGCCTCTAAGGTATGCATTCCGGGGTTTTATGCACAAAAATCTCCAGTCCTTCAGGTATGTATTTTGAGCATATTAGCATGTCAAAATGGCAGTTTTTTTTTGCGCTCTAATCATTTAATATAAAATTGTAATGAAACAAGAGACAGTATTTAGTCAAAATTAAAAATAAAAGTCTGAGGAGGTAGATGAAGGATGATACATTCCCGTTATTCGGATAAGGTCGTCTTGATTACAGGCGGCGGAGGTATGGGAAGAGCGGCAGCACTCAGGATTTTAGACGAATCAGGAAAAGTTGTTTTAACGGACTGTTCGCCGACAGTTTTAAAAAATCTGGAGCAAGAATTTGATGCAATGGGCTATTCTGATCGAATCTTATTCCTTCAGTCGGATGTACGGCAGTACACGGATTGCTGTGCGGTTGTACGGCATGGAATCGAAGTCTTTAAAAAAATAGATGTCTTAGTAACAACTGCGGGTATTTTAAGGCACCATCCCATTGACGAGTTAACAGAGGACGATTGGAAAGATGTCATAGACATCAACTTAACTGGTACATATCATTCCGTAAAATCTCTGATTGGTCATATGAAAGAGCGTCGATATGGAAGAATCGTTTTGATCTCGTCGATCGGAGGAAGAACCGGTCGTCCAGGTGTAGGCGTTAATTATGCCGCAGCAAAGGGCGGCATTGTTGGCATGACACAGCTTCTGGGCTTTGAACTGGGGCCTTGGAACATAACGGTGAACTGTGTAGCCCCAGGTCCGATCGGCGGAGGAATGTTTGCCTCTCTTCCGGCAGAGAACCGGGAAAAACTTTTGCAGGGAATTCGCTTGGGGCGTATTGGAACATTCGAAGATGTGGCGTCTGCAATTGCATATCTAGGGAGTGATGATGCTTCCTGGACAACAGGTGAAGTTTTGGATGTAAACGGCGGTCTCCAGTATTAATTAGCATAGGAGGAATTATTTTGAGCCATAAATATTCTCTTGTACATTTAACCTGTATTTCATGTCCTCCGCCTGAGTTCATTCGGACGGCGGCAGCAGCTGGTTATGATTATGTTAGTCTCAGAACGATACCCATGGGGCTGCCCAATGAAGTTCCACATCTGCTCACAGACCGTGTACTCTTGAAAGAAACAAGGGCGGCCAGTTTAGAAACCGGTGTGAAAATTAATGATACCGAAAATGCCAGAATTTTTGACGGAGTAAATGTACAGGAGTATGCGCCACATCTAGCTGCCGCTGCAGAACTTGGGATTAAACATATTTTATGTAATGTTTGGACAGCAAACCGCTCTTTTTATACAAAGAAATTTGCCGAACTGTGCCAGTTAGCCGCACAATTTGACCAAGATATTAATTTAGAATTTGTCACATGGGCTGGTATTACGAATTTAGAGCAAGCTGCCCAGTTGCTGAGAGATGTTGATCTACCGAATGTTGGCATTGTAGTGGATGCACTACATTTCCATCGCTCCAGAGTTAAGCTGGAAGAATTAGAATCATTACCCAAAGAGTGGTTCCGCTTCATGCATCTGTGTGATGCCGTTCAGGAGATTCCAACTGATCTAGATGTCTTGGTACATGATGGTCGGGAGGAACGTCTCTATCCGGGAGAGGGAGCGATTGATCTCAAGGGAATTTTGTCCAAGCTTCCAGAAAATATTGTTCGGGGAATTGAGATACCGCACAGTGTTCGCACAGCAGAAATCGGATTTGAGGCGCATGCACGCCGAGCCCTGGAGTACGCAAAAAAATACTTGGAATAGAGTAAAGAACGGAGGTGGACCATGAAAATTATAAAATGGCTCGATAAGAATTTGGAAGTTGCTCTCATGATCATTTCTCTGTTAGTCATCGTTTTTGTTATGGGGGCTCAAGTCGTTGCCAGGAAATGCCTCGGTATGTCAATTGAATGGTCGGAGGAGCTGGGACGGTATTTATTTGTTTGGATGGGCTTTTTAAGCATTAGCTATACCATACATGCTAAGAGCATTATTAGATTAGAGATTTTTAACGCAATTTTGCGTCCGGCTATTTTGAAGGTTATAGATATCGCCGTACAGATTTTTATGCTGGTCATATTCGTATATTTAACATATCAGTCCCTCTCGATTTTAAGTACCACCGCTCAGCGTTGGTCCAGCATTAACCTTTCCATGAATTATGTCTATGCGGCAATTCCGGTCGGATTCGCACTGACTTCTCTGCGCTTGGTGGAAAACATTCTGCAAGCACTGTTAGCGTGTGTGAAAAAAACAACGGAAAAGGACGGTGAATAAAATGTTAGGAATAATTTTTGGCGCAATGGTTGTCATGCTGATCCTGACCGTTCCCATTGGCGTTATGCTGCTGGTTGTATCGTTGATTCCCAGCCTGATTTCTCCGGGATTTTCTGCCTCAATTCCTTTTGTTTTGAGAAATGTAGTGGGAGGATTAAACAGCACTCCATTACTTGCAATCCCGCTGTTTATCTTGGGTGGTATCATCATGGCACAGAGCGGCATTGCAGAAAAATTGTTTGATGTTTTCGCATACTTGATCGGAAATAAAACAGGAGGCATGCCTTGCGCCTCTATTATTACCTGCTTATTTTATGGTGCTATTTCCGGTTCGGCTCCAGCCACCACTGCTGCTGTAGGTACGATGACCATTCCCATTTTGGATGACCTGGGATATGATCATACTTTTAGTGCCAGTACTGTAGCAGTTGCAGGTGGCCTGGGGGTCATCATTCCTCCGTCGGTTCCGTTTATTGTTTATAGTATGGCCAGCGGAGCCTCCGTAGGAGATATGTTCCTGGCAGGAATCATTCCCGGATTTCTCATTGCGGCATGTCTAATGATCTATGCTATCTTCTACTGCAAAACCAAAGGGGAAAACAAGCAGCTGATTCATCAGCGCGTTTCCGAACTTAGAGCTAAGGGATTTTGGGGAGTATTGAAAAGCAGTTTTTGGGCGCTGTTGTCTCCCATTATCATCTTGGGCGGGATTTACGGTGGTATCGTTACCCCTACCGAGGCAGCCCTAATCGGAACCTTTTATGCTACCGCAGTCGGTCTTTTTGTTTATCGGACCTTAAAACTGAAAGACCTGCTTCCTTTGTGCGCGGAAGCTGTGAAAACTACAGCTCCGATGCTTCTGGTATTGGGCACGGCTGCTGCTTTTTCCAGAATTCTTTCTTTGCTACAGGCTTCGGATGTGGTACTTTCCCTTGCGGGCGGACTGGTCCATAATAAGTTCTTACTGTTGCTGGTACTGAATATCTTCCTGCTGTTTATGGGGATGATCATTGATACTTCGCCCAATATTTTGATTTTTACGCCGGTCATGCTGCCTCTTGTCAGCGCGGTGGGAGTCGATCCTGTTCATTTCGGAATTATCATGGTGGTAAATTTGGCCATTGGGTTTGTCACACCTCCGGTGGGTGTGAACTTGTATGTAGCGCAATCGCTCTCCGGCGTTCCTGTGGCCAGTTTGGCGAAAAAAGCTCTGCCTTACATGGTAATGTTTTTTATCGCATTGATGCTGATTACATATATCCCAGCGATCAGCACGATTTTACTGTAACAAGTAGCCTTCAAGAGCGTGTTAAGCTCGAAAAAACTAATATTAATTTTGAAGGAGGATCAACTATGAAAAAGAAATGGATTTGTGGATTGCTTGCAGCGGCAATGATGCTTTCTCTCACTGCGTGCAGCGGGGGGACGACTTCCAATGCTGGTAGCAATGCCGACGCATCGGGCTCCGAATTACCTGAAATGACTTTTTCCATTGGGCACACAGGAACTGAAGATTCCTGGAACCACGCCATGTGCCTGCGCATCAAAGAAAAACTGGAAGAGTACAGTGGCGGGAAGATTACAGTAAACATTTTTCCTAATGGACAGATGGGCAGCGACTCTGAGATGATTCTAAGCGTCATTCAGGGTGATATGACGATGCAGTGTACAAATACTGCCTCTGTAAGCAATACAGTTGCCGACTGCGGCGTTGCCGATCTTCCATTCCTCTTTGACAATGTGGAGGATATCAGAACCGCCCTTTCAGACGAAACCTTCGTTTCCCTGCTGAAAGAAAAGTTTGTGGAGCAGAATCTGGAACTGCTGGTACTGGCAGATCAGGGCTTCCGCTGCATCACTACCAACAGAGAAATTAAAAGCCCGGAGGATTTGGCCGGTATGCAGATGCGCGTACAGGACAATCCCAACCATATTGAATTCTGGACAGATGCCACTTTGGCTCCCACACCCCTGGCATTTTCTGAGCTGTATCTGTCCCTCCAGCAAGGATTGCTGGAAGCACAGGAGAATCCTTATCGTACAACAGTGGCCTCCAAATTCTATGAGGTTCAGAAGTATGTGACAAATTCCAACCATGTTCCCCAGTGCAATGTGATTTTCATTGGAAAATCCACATTTGATGCTTTGCCTGCGGAATATCAGGAAATGATCATGCGGGTTTCTGAGGAATTGCTGCCTTATTCCCAGCAAGTTGCGGATGAGTCCAACGCAGATGATCTGCAATTCCTTCAGGAGCAGGGAATGACTTTTATTGACTTCGATCAGATTGATGGCATGCGTGAGTTCTTGAGGGATGCTACTCTGGATAAGGCGATTGAGCGTATGAAAGAGAGCATTGACCCTGAATTGTTGGATGCGTACCTGAAAGCTGCCGGTTATTCATCTTAAATGGAGGCTATGATATGTTTCAGAAAAAAACTGTAACCATTGGTACGATCGGTGCTGGCTATGCGGCAGGACTTCACGCAAGTGGATTTCAGCGTGTTTGTGGACTGGAAATCCGTCTGAAGACGATTTGTGATGTTCGACTGGATGCCGCAGAGAAAGTCAAGGATTTGTTTGGATATGAACAGGCAATCTCCGACTATGAGGAAATGCTTTCAGATCCGGAAATTGATGTGATCGATATCGTGACTCCTCCGTTTCTCCACTGTACAATGGCTATTCAAGCGCTCCAAGCAGGGAAGCATGTGATCTGCGAAAAGCCACTAACCGGATATTTCGGACAGAAAGGCGAACTGAATGTAGGTAAGAACACACCTAAATCTGTCATGTACCGGGAAGTCATGCGGGACATGGACAGTCTGAAAGCCGTGGTAGAGAGTAGCGGAAGAAAGTTTATGTATGCGGAAAACTTTGTCTATGCGCCGCCAGTGCAGCGTGCGGCCCAAATGCTTCGAGCAAAGAAGAGTAAGATTTTATATATGCGCGGAGAATTGAGCCTTAATGGTAGTAGTTCTCCCTTGGCTGGAAAATGGAGCGGGACTGGCGGTGGAATCTTGATGCGAAACGGCTGCCATCCAATTGGCGGAATGCTTTGGCTAAAGCAGCAGGAGGCAAAAGCGCGGGGAGAAAATATCCGGGTGACCAGCGTTGTAGCGGATTGTGGTGTGACCACTGACTGCCTGCTGCCAGAAGATAAGCGTCATCTTCTGGTAAAGCCTGAGGATGTGGAAGATTACAGTAATGTAACGATCACATTTTCTGATGGAACGAAAGCGTTGGCCATCGCTTCGGACACCGTATTGGGAGGCTCGCAAAATTATATCAATGTATACAGCAGTGACAGTGCTCTTGTATGTAATATTACTCCAACAAATATGCTTGAGAGCTATTTTATGGATGACGATGGCTTGGAGAATATCGAAATTTCGCAGTTCATGAAGCATAAAACTGGGTGGAATAAAGCTTGGGTCAATGATGAATTTGTCCGTGGTTATACTGGCGAACTGCAGAATTTTATGGACTCGATCGCATATGACATGATTCCGGATTCTGGATTCTCACTGGCGTACGATACAGCACGCATTGTATATGCAGCTTATCAATCGGCTGAGGAGGGAAAAAGAGTAAATCTAGATTGCTAACAAGAAATCTGGCGTTTGGCAGTTTTATTAAATACTAGGTCTTCTTTTTATTCCAATATATACTCTTAAAGTTATACGAATATACGAAGTATAAAATTTTAATGAGCCTCCTGTGCGGCGCAAACGAAATGCAACGCACAGGAGGCTCTCTAATTCATATGGCAGCTTTAAAATATATTCCCAATAGCCCCCTGGTTAGCGGGCGCTCTTACAATCTTATATCTATTTTTTAGTCAGTTAAACTATCGTCCAGATAAACCGTTCTAAATTATTATATCTATATGGACCGTGGACTTGCTGATCCCGAACTTCTGTGCCGCCGCGCGGACCGTGGTCCGGTTCTCTATGATGTAAAGGGCCAGCTGGCAGGCCCGTTCCTCGATATTCCCTTTCACACAGCAACAACTCCCCCGGATTTTGCATCTGCTGTACATGTATATGCGGGGGAGAGGATTTTATGAGGCCGGAAATGCCTCAACTGGAAGAATTTCCCGATGAAGGCCCAGTCGTGGAGAGGATTCAGCCGTTGAGAAAGGTCTGAGCAAGGGAGACGTAGAGGGCGGCCCCTTTCCAAAGCACTGACTCGTCCACATCGAACCGGGGACTATGGTGGGGGCGGTCCGTCCCCTTGGCGGGGTCGGAGGAACTGAGAAAGAGAAAAGCCCCGGGGACCTGCTCCAGATAGAAGGCGAAATCCTCACCTCCCATGTTGGGGGCTGGGATGCGGGTGACGACGTGCTCCGGGCCCACGACTTCGGCGGCGGCCCCGGCGGCCAGCTCCGCCATAGCGGGATCGTTGAGGACAGGGGGAGCGCCCCAGGTGATGGTGCAGTCCGCACTGGCGCCGAATACGGCAGCCGCTGCCTGGGCCACCTCACCGATGCGCCGGGCGGCGTACTGCCGCAGACCGTCCTCCAGAGTGCGGATGGTCCCCTCCAGCACTACCTCGTCCGGGATGATGTTATACTGGTCGCCCCCCTGGATCCTGCCGATGGTCAGGACCAGGGAGCGAGCGGCGCTGATCTCCCGGGTGGTGATGGCCTGGAGGGACAGAACGATGTGGGCGGCCGCATTGACGGGGTCTACCCCTTTTTCCGGGGTGGAGCCATGGCAGCCGCGCCCCCGAACCCGGATGGTGAACTTGTCAAAGGCCGCCATGCAGCAGCCGGAGGGGGCAATCACGGTGCCGCTGGGGATGTCGGCCCCCAGCAGGGTGCCGATATGGAAGCCGAAGATGGCGTCCACTCCATCCAGCGCTCCCTGCTCCAGTATGACTTTGGCTCCCTCACACTGCTCCTCGGCCGGCTGGAAGAGGAGGCGGACGGTGCCCCGGAGCTCCTTCCTGTGTTTCTGCAGGACTTGGGCGGCCCCCATGAGCATGGCGGCGTGGGCATCATGCCCGCAGGCGTGCATCACGCCGGGGCGGCGGGAGGAAAAAGGAAGTCCGGTCTCCTCTTGGATGGGCAGGGCGTCCATGTCTGCCCGCAGGGCCACCGTTCGACCAGGCAGGCCGCCCTGGATGGAGGCAATCAGGCCGCTGTCCCGGGGAGAGCGGACGAAGGGGATACCCAGGCGGTCCAGATGGGCGGAGAGACAGGCGGCGGTCTCGGGTAGCTGTGCCCCCACCTCCGGGATCTGGTGCAGCTCCCGGCGCAGGGCAGTGATCTCATCTTGCAGGGCTTGACAATCCTTCCACATGTTAGACGGGCTCCTTCCAGGTGTGAAGATCTAAAATTTCCGGCAGGACTGCCTGCCGGCACATGTCCCTATTATAAGCGGCGCCGGGCAGGACCGCAAGGGGGACGGTGCCCAGGGAGATCAGCAGGAAAAAATTTCTCTTCTTCGAAGGTGGGATATGGTTGCAATGGGTCAAAAAATGCGGTATTATGTCAACATATCACGGGCCCGCGGCGCCGGGCAGGAAAGGATGATCCCATTGCAGCAGAAGAGAAGAAACATGAGGGGACCGGCTCTGCTGGCGGCTCTGTCCATGGTGCTGACAGCGGTGCCCGCGGCCCTGGCGGTCGAGACAGCGGCCGGGACCCCGCCCGCAGTCACGGAGGCCCCCTATTCGGATGTGCCGGCGGAGGCGTGGTACGCCCCCTTCGCGGCGGACCTGAAACAGGACGGGGCGGTGAGCGGCTATGAGGACGGCACCTTCCGGCCGGACAACGCCGTTACGGTGGGGGAGGCCCTGGTGATGGTGCTGGCGGCGGCAGGCTTTGACCGCCGGGAGGCCACCGGGGAGCACTGGAGCAGCGGCAATGCGGACTTTGCCCTGGAGAAGGGCTTTGTCACCCGGGAGCAGGTGACCGATCTGGACAGTGCGGTAAGCCGGCTGACGGTGGCCCAGATGGCGGCCAAAGCCCTGAACTTGAGGCCCTCCCGGAACGAGACGCCCTTCGGAGACGTGGACGATGGCTATGTCACCGTGCTCTATGAAAAGATACAGCTCTCCGGGGAGCTGGAGGAGGATGGCACGCTGTCTTACCATCCGGAGGACAGCATCACCCGCTCCGAGCTGGTCGCCATCATCTGGCGGATGAAGAACACCGATGTCCACGCGGGGCAGATCGCCTATGAGGGGTACAGCCAGACCTTCTACCTGGATGTGCTGGAGACAGTCCCCGCCTTCTCCTACATCCCCCAGCTGTTCCGCATGGAGGGAGACTACCTCACCTATGATGATGGGACGGTTCAGGGGCACCTTGGGGTGGATGTGTCCCAGTTCCAGGGGGAGATCGACTGGGAGCAGGCGGCCGATGCCGGTGTGGAGTTCGCTATCGTCCGGGTGGGCGGCCGGGGCTACACCGAGGGCAAGCTCTATGAGGATACATACTTTGACCGGAACGTCCAGGGCGCGCTGGATGCCGGGCTGGCGGTGGGGGCCTACTTCTTCTCCCAGGCCATTACCGTGGAGGAGGCGCTGGAGGAGGCGCAGTTCGTCCTGGAGCGGGTCCGAGACTATGACTTGACCATGCCGGCGGTCTTTGACTGGGAGATGGTCAGCGACAGCAGCGCCCGCACCAACGCCATCGACAGCGACACCATGAATGAGGTGGCACTGGCTTTCTGCGGCGCCATCCAGGAGGCGGGCTATGAGTCTATGATCTACTTCAACTCCTATCAGGGGTATGTGAAGTACGACCTGAGCAAGCTGCTGGATCACAGCTTCTGGTTCGCCCAGTACCAGGCGCAGCCCAGTTTCTACTATGACTTCCAGATGTGGCAGTACAGCTCCAAGGGGAGTGTGCCGGGTATCCAGGGCGAGGTGGACATGAACCTCTATTTCGGAGCCCTGGAGGGCGGAGAGCGCCCCAAACTGCCCAATGGCCAGGAGGCCCCGCTGGACCCGGGCATCAACCCGGAGACCGGCCGGCCCTACGGATATTGAGAGAGTCAGGACCACCCGTAAAACGGGTGGCCTGCACTGACCCTATAAGGGTCTAGT
>OLSG01002264.1_pt1 | contig 16982 bp, 13 predicted proteins | sample 1673041 | NCBI WGS metagenome assembly OLSG01 (sample SAMEA3136749, study PRJEB25190) | human gut metagenome | reverse complement strand
ACCATACCAAGAGCTATTAGGGAACTATGACGTGTCGCATTTAAGACTGTTGAAACAGTGAATTATACCATACCAAGAGCTATTAGGGAACTATGACATGACGCGCACCTACTAGAACGGCAAATCCATTATACCATACCAAGAGCTATTAGGGAACTATGACGTACAGGTGCAGGCGAACAAGATCAAAGGCATTATACCATACCAAGAGCTATTAGGGAACTATGACCCTGCGTACTGCATTGATTAACTTTTTAAAATTATACCATACCAAGAGCTATTAGGGAACTATGACCGCAGCCTACATCATGGCGCGACAGGGAGAATTATACCATACCAAGAGCTATTAGGGAACTATGACTCAGCGGCGATTGCTGCCTCATGTTGCAGCATTATACCATACCAAGAGCTATTAGGGAACTATGACGATTGCAACGGTGGGGGCGCGTGCGATGCGATTATACCATACCAAGAGCTATTAGGGAACTATGACCGTAATCGTGTCAACGAACTCTGGTTTGTTATTATACCATACCAAGAGCTATTAGGGAACTATGACGGAATTTTCTCCGCTGCCTGCGGCGGAGGAATTATACCATACCAAGAGCTATTAGGGAACTATGATTTTCAGAAAATCGATAATACACTCCGATGCATTATACCATATCAGCACAATATGCGCAGAATCTACCATAAATTTTCCCCGCAGGTCTTGCAACGGCCTGCGGGTTTTGTTATAATTTAGGTTTGTTGAGCAACTTAGGATTTTAGGCTCCGCTGCTGGCTGCTGGTCGGCAGCGCAAACCCCGCAAGGCTGGCGGTCTTGCGTGTGGTCAAAATCTATCCGCCGGAGTATTGTATGAATATGAAAAATCTGTCCGTCCGTCGCCTTGTGCGCTGCGCTGTCATTGCGGCTGTCTATGTGGTCGTCTGCCTTGTGCTGGCCCCGTTCAGCTACGGCGCGGTGCAGGTCCGCGTGGCCGAGGCCCTCTGCCTGCTGCCGGTGTTCGGCGCCGAGTATATCGTCGGCGTCACGCTGGGCTGCTTTTTGGCAAATCTGCTCGGCTCCACCGTCGTTGACGTGGTGTTCGGCACGCTGGCGACCCTGCTGGCCTGCCTTGTGACCTACAAGCTGCGCGACATCCGCGTGAAAGGGCTGGCCATTCCGGCATCCCTGCCGCCCGTTGTCTTTAATATGATCATTGTCGGGGCGTTCGAGATCACCTTCTTCTTCTCGGACGGCGCACCCACGGCGATGCTGGCGGTGTTCAATGCCGTTACTGTCGGCATTGGCGAGCTCATCAGCTGCACGATTCTGGGTGTGGCGCTCGTCAAGCTGATCGAAAGCAACGCGAGTCTGAACAAAATTTTTACAGAAGAATAAGGCAACACCGCACAATTCTAAGTGCCGATACGGCGAGCGAGGCACGTCAGATGCTAAGCAAAAAGCGCAGGCAATACTTTGTGTATTACCGAGCATTTTTGCGACGCAGGTGACGTGCCGCAGCCGCCGGAGCGGTGCTTAAGCCCGTGGGGCGGGAATTGTGCGGTGCTGCCGTGAGAGGTAACATCTATGTGCCCGGAACTGATTTTGTGGGATTGGAACGGTACCCTGCTCGATGATGTCGATCTCTGCGTGGACGCGCTCAACCGTCTGCTAGCAGGATTCGGCTACCCGCAGCGGTATGACCACGAGCGGTACCGGGCCATTTTTGGCTTTCCCATCGAGGAATATTACGTCCGCGCGGGGTTTGACTTTACAAAACACAGCTTTGCCGAGCTGGCCGAAAAATACATGGAGGACTACGTCCCCGCCAGTGCGGCCTGCCCGCTGGCGGACGGCGCCATTGACGCGCTGGAGGCGTTTAAGGCCGCGGGGCTGCGGCAGGTCATTCTGTCGGCCAGCAATCTGGACACGCTGCGGCGTCAGACCGACGAGCGCGGCGTGACGGGCTATTTTGACCGTCTGCTGGGTCTGGGCGACATCTACGCCAAGAGTAAGGTCGAGGTCGGGCTGGCCTATTTAAAGGAAAACGGCTTTGACCCGGCACGCGCCGTCATGATCGGCGATTCCGTCCACGACTATGAGGTTGCACAGGCGCTGGGCGTGCGCTGCGTTTTGCAGTCCGGCGGCCACCAGCCGCCGGAAAAATTGAGGGAAACGGGCGCACCGGTTGTAAAGGGATTGCGCGAAGCCGCGGCGCTGATTTTGGAATAAGAGCCTACGGGAGGCTGTAGGGGCGTCGAGGACGCCGCCCCCTGCAAACAACTGCCCGCCGCTATGATGCGGGTCGATGCGAGCATCGACCCCTACAACAGAGGTGCAACACAATGTCTGACCGCATAAAAGGCTCCGCCTTGACGATGGGCGGCGCGGCGTGCTGGGGCGTTTCGGGCTGCATGGGGCAGTACCTGTTCACCCGCGAGGGGATGGATTCGACCTGGCTCGTGCCCATCCGGCTGTTTCTGGCGGGGCTGATCCTGTGCGGATTCTTTTTCATAAAGGACCGAAAAACGCTTTTTGACCCGTGGAACGTCAGGAAAAATCCGCGCAACGCCATTGACCTGCTGGTCTACGGTCTGGCGGGCGTCAGCTGCTGCCAGTTCACCTACTTTCTGACGATCCAGTTGTCCAGCGCGGGCATGGGCACGATTTTACAGGACGTCTCCCCCGTCATCATCCTGCTGGTCGTCTGCATCCAGCAAAAGCGCGGCCCCCGCGTGTTTGAGGTCTGTTCGATCTTGCTGGCGCTGGTGGGCGTTTTCCTCATCACGACCCACGGCAGCCTGACCGGGCTGGCCGTCAGCCCGGCGGCGCTGGTCTCCGGCATCGTCAGTGCCTGCTGCGTCGCCATCTACACGATGTGGCCGAAAAAATTGCAGGAGCAGTATCCCACCCCGATGCTGCAAGGCTGGGCGTTTTTGATGGGCGGCATCATGTTTTCGCTCATCTTCCGCCCGTGGCAGATCGACTATGTGCCGACGGCGATGGGCGTGTTCGGCATCTTTATCGTGGTTGTGCTGGGCAATGTGCTGGCGTTCAGTCTGTACATGTCGGGCGTGCCGCTCATCGGCCCGCAGAAGGCGAGCCTCTACAGCTTTGCCGAGCCGGTCACGGCGGCCATCATCAGCACGCTGGTGCTGGGCTCGCCCTTTACGCTGTGGGATGCGCTGGGCTTCGGCTGTATTTTTTTGATGCTGGTGCTGCTGAGCCTGCCCACAAAACAGAAAAATTAAATATATTACGAAATACACCCGCGCAGGTTTGACACGAACCCCTGTGCGGGTGTATTATAGTATCATGTGTAAAACTATATAAAACCACTATTAGCCGCACCTCTACACGCGGCGGAAAATACAGGGGAACTGTTATGTCTTTTTTTGAAAAACTGTTCGGCTCTTTCTCGGACAAGGAACTCAAGCGCATCAACCCGCTCAAGGACAAGGTCCTTGCCTTGGAGCCGGAGATGGCCAAGCTGACCGACGAGGAACTGCAGGCCAAGACCACCGAGTTCAAAGAGCGCCTTGCCAAGGGTGAGACCCTCGACGACCTGCTGCCCGAGGCGTTCGCCGTCTGCCGCGAGGCCGACTGGCGCGTGCTGGGCATGAAGCCCTACCCCGTGCAGATCATCGGCGGCATCGTGCTGCACCGCGCCTGCATCGCCGAGATGCAGACCGGTGAAGGCAAGACGCTGGTCGCTACCATGCCCACCTACCTGAACGCCCTGACCGGCGAGGGCGTGCATGTTGTCACCGTCAACGATTACCTGGCCCGCCGCGACTCCGAGTGGATGGGCAAGGTCTACCGCTTCCTGGGTCTGACCGTCGGTCTGGTCGTCCACGGCGTCGAGGCCGGGGACCGCAAGAAGGCCTACGAGGCCGACGTCACCTACGGCACGAACAACGAGTTCGGCTTTGACTACCTGCGCGACAACATGGTTGTCTACAAGGCCAACATGGTGCAGCGCGGCCATGCGTTTGCCATCGTGGACGAGGTCGACTCCATCCTGATCGACGAGGCCCGTACCCCGCTGATCATCAGCGGCAAGGGCGAGGATTCCAGCGTGATGTACAAGCGCGCGGACGACTTTGCCAAGACGCTGAAAAAGAGTGTTATCGTCGAGCTGGACGATAAGGTCGAGGCCGAGGAGCAAGTAGACGGCGATTACGTCGTGGACGAAAAGCGCAAGACCGCTACCCTGACCGAGTCCGGCGTCAAAAAGGCCGAGGCGTTCTTCCACGTCGAGAACCTGGCCGACGCCGACAATATGTCGCTGCGCCATTACATTGACGGTGCGATCAAGGCCCGCGGCGTTATGCACCGCGATACCGACTATATCGTCAAAGACGGTGAGGTCATCATCGTTGACGAGTTCACGGGCCGTCTGATGTATGGCCGCCGCTTCAACGACGGCCTGCATCAGGCCATCGAGGCCAAAGAAGGCGTGACCGTTGCCGCCGAGAGCAAGACGCTGGCCACCGTCACCTTCCAGAACTACTTCCGCATGTACAAAAAGCTGTCCGGCATGACCGGTACAGCCTCCACCGAGGCCGACGAGTTCAGCGAAATTTACGGCCTGAACATCGTCAGCATCCCCACCAACAAGCCCCGCGCCCGCAAGGACCTGCCCGACAGCGTCTACAAGACCGTCAACGGCAAGTACAACGCCGTCATTGAGCAGGTCGCCGAGTGCCACGCCAAGGGTCAGCCTGTCCTGGTCGGCACCGTCAGCGTCGAAAAGAGCGAGGCGCTGTCCAAGCTGCTGAAAAAGAAAGGCATCGAGCACAACGTCCTGAACGCGAAACAGCATGAGCGAGAGGCCGAGATCGTCGCGCAGGCCGGCAAGCAGGGCGCGGTCACCATCGCCACCAACATGGCGGGCCGCGGTACCGATATTATGCTGGGCGGCAACGTGACCTACATGGCCAAGGCGGCCCTTAAAAAGGAGCTGTCCAAGGAGCTGACCGCCAACCTGGCAGAGCTGAAGGATGCCTACGAGCATGAGAAGGCCCGCGCCAAGGCCAGCGGCACCGAGCTGCCTACCCCGCCGGAGGCCGGTATTGATGCCAAACTCGAGATGCTGATGACCGAGTGCGACGGCCACGCCGAGACCGAGGACGCCGAAATTCTCCATGCCCGCAAGCGTTTTGAGGAACTGTGCGAGGAATTTACCCCCGAGGTCAAGCGCGAGGCGGAGGTTGTCCGCAACGCGGGCGGCCTGTTCATCATCGGCACCGAGCGCCACGAGAGCCGCCGTATCGACAACCAGCTGCGCGGCCGTGCAGGCCGTCAGGGCGATCCGGGTGCATCCCGCTTCTTCCTGAGCCTGGAGGACGATCTGATGCGCATTTTCGGCGGTGACCGCGTCCAGAGCCTCATGGATTCCCTGGGCCTCGACGAGGATGTGCCCATCGAGAACAAGCTCATCACCAACACCATCGAGAGCGCCCAGAAGAAGCTCGAAGCGTCGAACTTTGCAATTCGTAAGCAGGTGCTGCAGTATGACGACGTCATGAACCAGCAGCGCGAGATCATCTACAAGCAGCGCCAGATGGTGCTGGACGGCGAGGACATCTCCGGCAAGCTGCACGAGATGATGCGCCAGGCCATCGACGATGCCTGCACGAACTACCTGAACGGCGAGACCGCCGACGACTGGGATTTTGCCGGGCTGCGCCGCCACTTCATGAACTGGCTGTGCCTGCCCACCGACTTCAACTACACAACCGAGCAGCTGGGCGACCTGACGAAGGAGGGCATTGCCGACGAGCTGTACAAGCGCGGCATGGACATCCTGACCGCCAAGGAAAAGCGCTACGGTGCCAAGACGATGCGCGAGCTTGAGCGCATCTGCCTGCTGCGCAATGTTGACAGCAAGTGGATGGAGCACATCGACAACATGGACCAGCTCAAGCAGGGCATGGGTCTGCGCGGCTACGGCCAGCATGACCCCGTGGTCGAGTACCGCATCGAGGGCTTCGCGATGTTCGATGAGATGATCGCGTCGATCCGCGAGGATGCCGTCCACATGCTGCTGACGATTGAAATTCGCCAGCAGAACGCCGAGCCGAAGCGTGAGCAGATCGCCAAGCCCACCGGCGATAATGCGCCCGGTGATACCGGTGCCAAGGCCCCGGCCCCCGTCCGTGTGACGAAGATCGGCCGCAACGATCCCTGCCCCTGCGGCAGCGGCCTGAAGTGGAAAAAGTGCACCTGCGCCAAGTTCCATCCGGAAGGCCTGCCCACCGACGCAAACGAAGATTAAGCTGAAAAGCCTCCCGGCTCCTGTCTTTGGCAGGGGTCTGGGAGACTTTTGATAAAATGAAAGGGAGCTGATTTGGAATGATCACACCGGAAAAGCTGTTGGAAGCTGCAAAGCAGCTGGAACCCCAGCTGCAGGAATGGCGACGCACCCTGCACCGTCACCCGGAAGTCGGGTTCGACCTGCCCCAGACCAAGGCACTGGTCCAGAAAGCCCTGACCGAAATGGGCTACGCCCCGCAGGACTGCGGCAAGTGCGGCGTGCTTGCGCTGGCGGGCGGCAAAAAGCCCGGCAAGGTGATCCTGCTGCGCGGCGACATGGACGCTCTGCCCCTGCAGGAGGAGTCCGGCGAGGCGTTTGCCTCCGAGGTGCCCGGCAAGATGCACGGCTGCGGCCATGATATGCACACCGCCATGATGCTGGGTGCCGCCAAGCTGCTCAAGGAGCATGAGGACGAGATCGAGGGCACCGTCAAGCTGGAGTTCCAGCCCGCCGAGGAGATCTTCCAGGGCTCGCTGGACATGCTGAAAAACGGCCTGCTGGAGGACCCCAAGGTGGACGCTGCGGTCATGTTCCATGTGCTGGCCGGGATGCCCCTGCCCGCCGGTATGGTGCTGGTGCCGGGCGGCGGCATCACCATGGCCAGCTGCGAGCAGTACCACATCACGGTGCACGGCAAGGGCGGCCACGGCTCCATGCCCAACGCCTGCATCGACCCCATCACCGCAGCGGCCCACATCCACATTGCCCTGCAGGAGATCAACAGCCGCGAGCTGGACCCCGCCGGGTTCGGCGTGTTCACCACCGGCCGGTTCGAGGCAGGCAAGGCCTCCAACGTCATCCCGGACAGTGCCGATATGTGGGGCACCATCCGCACCATCGACCCGGAACAGAAGGTCAGCGCCCAGATCCATCAGCGCATGACCGAAATTGCGCAGGGTGTGGCCACAGCCTACCGCTGCACCGCTGAGGTGACCTTCAGTGATTACTGCCCCTGCATGGTGGTGGACAAGCCCCTTGCCCAGAACGCCCTGGCCTATATGACCGAGCTGCTGGGCCGCGGTGCCATGGACATGACCCTCCTCACCGGCGGCAAACCCGGCGGCGGCAGTGAGGACTTCGCCTTTGTGAGCCACGAAGTGCCCACCGTGAGCATGTTCCTCTCCGCCGGCAACGCCAAGGAGGGCTATCTCTACGGCCAGCACCACCCCAAGGTGCGCTTTGACGACAGCGTCCTGTACGAGGGCTCTGCCGCCTACACCTATATGGCCCTGCGCTGGCTGGCAGACCATAAGGAATAATTTTTCTCTGCAACAACAGGACCCCGGAAGGTTTTCCTTCCGGGGTCCTGTTCGTTTCAGATCAGTTTTGCGCCGGAGTGCGGCAGACGGTCGGCGTGCAGGGTCTCCCGCAGCAGCTGCGGCAGGGCGGTCAGGTCACCGCCGGTGAACCACCAACCCGCCGCCAGCGCGGCCAGGGCCAGCGCCACCAGCAGCAACAGCACCCGGCGCAGCCAGCGGCGCTTCTTTTTGGGCGGAGCCGGGCGGGCCTCCGCCTGCGCTGCAGGCGGGGCAGACACAGCTTCCGGCACCGGGTCGCGGTAGTGCTGCCAGCTCGTGCCGGGGATCTGCGGCAGACCGCAGGCTGCCCGGCGGATCATGTCCAGCAGCCAAAGGCCCGGCCCATCCTCCCGGTACACGGTGCGCAGCCAGCAGCCCTTGCGGGTGCCCAGCAGCAGCAGAAATTTCCCGTCCTGCTCCCAGCACCCAGCGGACAGCTCTGCCCCCACAAGGTGCTGTGCCGCCTGTACCCGGGCCAATGCGGCGGCAGCGTCCTGCCTGCGGGCAGCCCGGCGGGCGATCTGTGCCCCCACCTTGGGGTCGGCATAGCTCTGGGTGCCAAAGTCGAACACCTTTTCGGCCCCGGGCACGGCTTCCAGCCGGGCTTCCATCAGGGCCCCGGCGGCAGCATCCGCGCACACCAGCAGCCGACGGCGGTGCTCCAGCGCCTGCACCACGGCGGCGGCAAGGTTCGTGTCCCCTTCTCCGTACAAGTCAGCCGCAAAGCAGCCGTGCAGACTGCGGCGGGCCTTGTCCAGCCCGGCGGCATTTTCGCTCCGCAGTGCGATCAGCGTTTCCGCGCCCCGGCTGCGGCATTGGGCGGTCACACACCACTCCGGCGGGAAAGCAGACGCCGCCTGCTGTACCCCCAGCGCCGATGCCCCGAACAGCCGGAGCACACAGCGGACCGGTTCGTTTTGTTCACAGCTCAAGTTCTTCACCCCCGCGGTCCGCAGGGGACCGTATTATTCTGCGAGAAAGGCGGCGTTCAGGGCCTCCAGCGCGGCTGCATCGCGGCAGTCGGCGGCGGCCAGCGGCTTTGTGGCGGCAGGCACCTTGTCCTGCGCCAGCCGCAGGGCCAGCACCAGTGCTTCCTGCGCAGCGCGGGCACGGATGAGCGCCCGGTCCGGCCGGGAAACGAACAGCTTTTCCACATACACGGTATCACCGCGGGCAGCACCCAGATACACGGTACCCACCGGCCGCACGGCATCGCCGCCGGTCGGCCCGGCCACACCGGTGACACTGATGCCGATGTCGGCCCCAGCAGCCTGCGCCGCGCCCAGCGCCATCTGTGCCGCCACCGGAGCGGACACCACGTTGTACTGCTCGATCACGGCAGGGTCCACCCCCACCAGCTTTGCCTTAGCCTGCTCCCAGTAGGTCACGAAGCCGTAGCCGAACACCTCGCTTGCACCGGACACGTTGGTGATGCGCTGGGCGATCATGCCGCCCGTGCAGCTCTCTGCTGTGGCAAGGGTCAGCCCCTTGCGCTGCAGGGTGTGCACCACCGTTTCTTCCAGCCCGGCCACATCCTCATCATACACCGCATCGCCCAGCAGATCATAGAACTTTTTGGCATAGGCGCGGCACATTGTTTCGGCTTCCGTGTCGGTTTTGGCCCGGGCGGTGATGCGGATCTCGCATTCGCCGGTCTTGCAGTAGATGGCAGCGGTGGGGTTTGCATTTTCCAGCAGATCCCGCACCTGATATTCCAGATTGCTCTCGCCGCCCAGCACCCGCAGCGTCAGACTGTGCAGGGCGCAGTTCTGCCGCGCCAGCAGCAGCGGGCGCACTTCCTCCTGCCACATGGCCTTCATCTCGTGGGGCACACCGGGCATCAGCACGGCGCAGCGGCCCTCCTGCTCAAACCAGGCACCCGGCGCGGTGCCATGGCGGTTGACCACCTTATGGCCCTTTACCGGCACCATGGCCTGCTTGCGGTTGTTGGGGGTGACCGTGCGGCCGGTGCGGGTAAAGTAGGCCACGATCTTGTCCCACTCTTCCGCGTCAAAGGCCAGGGTGTCGCCGTAGCAGGAGGCCACGGTCTCCTTGGTCAGGTCGTCCGCCGTGGGGCCCAGCCCACCGGTGAACACCAGCAGGTCGCACCGCTGCTTTGCCTCGTTGACAAAATCCGCCAGACGGTCCTGGTTATCGCCGATGGTGCTCTGCCGCCGGACGGTGATGCCCAGCGCAGCCAGTTCCCGGCTGAGGTATTGGGCATTGGTGTTAAGAATGTTGCCGAGCAGCAGCTCGGTACCCACACTGATGATCTCTGCTGTCATGGACAAATCAACCCTCAAATTCTACCTGATCGGTGATGCGCACCCGGATGCGCTCGGTCTGCTCTGCGGCTTCGGCTTCCAGCGCGGCAAGGCCGGGCATGGCAGCTTCGGCGGCAAGGATCTCCTCCAGCTCGGGGCGGATCTTCGGGTGCGGCGGGGTGAAGATGGTGCAGCAGTCCTCATAGGGCAGGATGCTGGTCTCAAAGGTATTGATATGGCGGGAGGTCTCGATGATCTCGGTCTTGTCCATACCGATGAGCGGGCGCAGGATGGGCAGGTCCTGTGCAGCATCGGTGCACTGCAGCGCCTTGACGGTCTGGCTTGCCACCTGTGCCAGACTTTCGCCGGTGACCAGCGCTTCACAGCCCTGCTTTTTGGCGATCACGTTTGCAATGCGCATCATGCTGCGGCGCATCAGCACCGTGAACAGCACATCCGGAGCATTATCCCGAATGTATTCCTGGGGTTTTGTGTAGGGCACTACAAACAGGTTGGCGCTGCCGGTATACACGGTGATGAGCTGTGCCAGAGCCTTTACTTTTAGTTTTGCACGCTCAGAAGTATACGGAGGGGACGCGAAATGGATGTGATCCAGTGCCAGACCGCGCTTTGCCATGCGATAAGCTGCCACCGGGCTGTCGATGCCGCCGGAGAGCATATTCAGGGCACGGCCGCTGGTGCCCACGGGCAGACCGCCCTCACCCGGTATTTTTGGGCCGTGAATATACGCACCGTAATCTCGAATCTCCACAATGACCTTGAACTGCGGGTTATGCACATCCACCTTCAGGTAGTTGTGCTTGCCCAGCAGATAAGCGCCCAGCTCCCGCATCAGCTCCGGGCTGGTCATGGGGTAGGTCTTGTCGGCGCGGCGGGCTTCCACCTTGAAGGTACGGATGCCGTGCAGCGCGCTACCCAGATAGTCCTCGGCGGTCTGGCAGATGGTATCGAAATCCTTTTCGCACACCACGGCGCGGCTGAGCGCGGCAAGGCCGAACACCTTGCTGACCCGCTCAAAGGCCAGATCCATATCCACGTCCTCTTCCTCGGGCTCCATATAAAAGGTAGACTGGGTGCAGTACACCTTGAACTTGCCCACCGTCTTAAGACGGTAGCGCAGGATCTTCATCATGGCTGCTTCGAACTGGTTGCGATTGAGGCCTTTCAGGGACATCTCGCCCTGATAGCCCATAATAATTTCCTTCATAAATGTTGCATCTCCTGATGTGGGATTTATAATGGCCTCCGCTTTCGCTCTGGCCATATTCAGCGGATGAATTGTTTTTATCTGTGAATGGAAAATGACTGCGGTCATTTTCCATTCACTCTTTCACGCATGGGGTTGCGCAGGCAAACTGCATCTTCCCTTAGAACGGCTGACAGCTTTCTCTTCGGACACGAATCGGGCCATTCCATCGCCCGCCCTATTGCCCTGCGGGCAACAGGGTCCCACCCCAGCGGACGGTCCTCAGAGAAACTGTCAGCCGTTCTGCGGCTTCAGTTTTTACTTTCTGATCTTCTGCAAATGCTTCATGCCGTCCTCGAAGCGGTTGAGGAAGGCATCCACATCCTCCGGGGTGTTGTCGGCGCAGAAGGACACCCGGATGGCGGTATCGATGGCCAGCGGGTCGCGCCCCATGGCTGCCAGCGTGTGGCTGGGCTGACCGCGCCCGCAGGCGCTGGCAGAGGAAACGTAGATCTGCTCTTCGGCCAGAAAAGCCAGCATAGTCTCGCTCTTGATGCACATCTCGCTGAAGTTCAGCACCTCGGGCACGGCGTTCTCCGGGCTGTTGACAACCACCTCCGGGAAGGCTTTCAGCCCCTCCCGCAGCTGCCGGTTCAGCGCACGCATAGCAGTGTCCCGGCTCTTCATGGTCTTGGCCAGACGGGTGGCCGCTGCGGCCAGACCCATGGCGTAGGGCAGGTTTTCGGTGCCGGGGCGCATCTGCCGCTCCTGCTCGCCGCCCAGATAGGGCGGCTGGAAGGCCTGCACCAGCCGGTCGGAAAGGTAGAGCGCGCCAATGCCCTTGGGCGCATGGATCTTGTGGCCGCTCACCGAGAGCGTATCGATGTTGTCCAGCTTGATGGGTACACGCATCCATGCCTGCACCGCGTCCACATGGACGATGGTGCGGCTGTTGCGGCGCTTTACCTCGGCGGCAAGGCGCTCCACATCGTTGCGGGTGCCGATCTCGTTGTTCACCATCATGCAGGCCACAAGGATGGTGTTCTTGTCCACCCGCTCCAGCATAGCGTCAATGTCCAGCGTGCCGTCTGCCCGGGGGGCTACCACGGTAACGTCGTAGCCCAGCTTTGCCAGCCGCTCCAGCGGCCGCTGCACACTGGGGTGCTCGAAGCCGGACACCACGATGCCCTTGCCGAAGGTGCGGGTCTGTACCGCACCCAGCAGCGCCAGATTGTTGCTCTCGCTGCCGCAGGAGGTAAAGTATAGTTCCCGGCTTTTGCAGCCCAGCGTGCGCGCTACGGCGGCGCGGGCGGCATTCAGGGCTTCTTCACTGCGCGCGCCCGGGCCGTACAGGCTGGAAGGGTTTGCCCAGTGCTCCCGCATGGCCTTGTCGATGACGTCCGCCACCTCCGGCGCTACGATGGTGGTGGCCGCGTTGTCCAGATAATGTAACTGAGGATTTTGCAGCATAAACGGATTTCCTGCTTTCTGTCGTTGTTTTCATAATAACCCAGAATAAGTATAGCACAAACCCTTGGATAACGCAAAAAATTTTATGCATTTATGGGTGATTTTTGTAACTGTACCTCCTTGACAAACACCCCGGTGGTGTGCTATCTTTACAGCATAGACCGCATCCCTGCTGACGGAACCTTGTGGAGCACCACAGTGCAGGGGTGTATAGGATGTCAATGCCGACCGTCTGGGCAGCCTTGCGCAATTGCTGCGCAAAGCTGCCCTTTTTTGCTATCAAGGAGGATGTCTGTATGAAGACCGATATCGAGATCGCGCAGGAAGCCAAGATGAAACCGATCACCCAGATTGCCGCCCAGCTGGGTCTGGAGGAGGAAAGTGTGATCCCCTATGGCCGCTACAAGGCCAAGATCGACCACCGGCTGATCCACAACGCCAAAAAGCAGGGCAAGCTGATCCTTGTCACCGCCATCAGCCCCACCCCTGCCGGTGAGGGCAAAACTACTACCAGCGTAGGTCTGGCCGATGCCATGAACGCACTGGGCAAAAAGACCATGCTCTGCCTGCGCGAGCCCAGCCTTGGCCCCGTGTTCGGCGTAAAGGGCGGCGCTGCCGGCGGCGGCTATGCACAGGTGGTGCCCATGGAGGACATCAACCTGCACTTTACCGGCGATCTGCACGCCATTGGCACCGCCAACAACCTGCTGGCTGCCATGATCGACAACAGCATCCAGCAGGGCAACCCGCTGAATATCGATCCCCGCCGCATCACCTGGAAGCGCTGCATGGACATGAACGACCGGCAGCTGCGGTTCATCGTGGACGGTCTGGGCGGCAAGGTGAATGGCACCCCCCGCGAGGACGGCTTTGACATTACCGTGGCCAGCGAGGTCATGGCTATCTTCTGCCTTGCCACCAGCATCTCCGACCTGAAGGAGCGGCTGTCCCGCATCGTGTGCGCCTATACCTACGACGGCAAGCCGGTGACCGCCGGTGAGATCGGCGCAGCCGGTGCCATGACCGCCCTGCTGAAGGACGCACTGGACCCGAACCTTGTGCAGACATTGGAAAACAACCCCGCCATCATCCACGGCGGCCCCTTTGCCAACATTGCCCACGGCTGCAACAGCGTGCTGGCCACCAAGCTCAGCCTTTCGCTGGCAGACTACACCATCACCGAGGCAGGCTTCGGTGCCGATCTGGGTGCGGAAAAGTTCCTGGATATCAAGTGCCGCTATGCCGGTATTGCGCCCTCTGCCTGTGTGCTGGTGGCTACCGTGCGCGCCCTCAAGAGCCACGGCGGCGTAGCCAAGGCCGACCTGAACCAGCCCAACCTCGAGGCCGTCAAGGCCGGTGCTTCCAACCTGATCCGCCACATCGACAACCTGAAAAACGGCTTCGGTCTGCCGGTGGTGGTGGCTATCAATGCCTTCCCCACCGACACCGCCGAGGAGCAGGCTTATGTGGAGAAAGTCTGCGCCGAGCAGGGCGTGCCCTGCGTGCTGAGCGAGGTGTTCGCCAAGGGCGGCGAGGGCGGCAAGGCACTGGCTGAGAAGGTGCTTGATATCCTGGAGGATCGTCCCATCCAGTACACCTACCCGCTGGAGATGCCCCTGAAGGACAAGATCAACGCCATTGCCACCAAGATCTACCGCGCCGATGGCGTGAATTACAGCGCCGCCGCCAGCAAGACGCTGGCCGAGCTGACCGAGATGGGCTACGGCAACCTGCCCGTGTGCATTGCCAAGACCCAGTACAGCTTCAGCGACAACGCCAAGCTGACCGGTGCACCCACCGGCTTTACCATGGAGGTGCGCGAGGTGCGTCTGGCAGCCGGTGCAGGCTTTGTGGTCGTCATCTGCGGCAACATCATGACCATGCCCGGCCTGCCCAAAAAGCCCGCCGCCGTGAACATCGATGTAGACGCCGACGGCAAGATCACCGGCCTGTTCTGATAAAAAGCCTGAAAAACACAAAAGGCGCTGTCCTTGCGGACAGCGCCTTTTGTATTTTCACTCCATGGTGTGGCTGCAAAGGTAGTCCACCCATGCGGCGTAGCCCTCCGGCTTGATATGGTAGCCGTCCGGCTGGGCGTAGCTTTCGATCAGGTCGCCGTTTTCGTCTGCCAGTACCTCCCACAGGTTGAGGAAATAGCAATCTTTTTCCAGTGCAATGGCGGCCAGCTCGTTGTTGATGTGGCACAGACGGTCGCGGTTCAGCCCTGCGTGGTTTGCCTGCGCGCTCACCTCCGGCCGTACCGGCGTGATAGACTGCACATAGATCTTTGCATCCGGCAGTGCCTGACTGATCATATCCAGCATCAAACGGTAGTAGGTCAGAAAGCTGGTGTAGTCGGTGTCCTGCCCCAGCACATTGCTGCCCAGCAGCACATAGACGGCCTTGGGCTGCTGCGCGGTCAGTGCGTCCAGCGGGATCTCTGTCACGCCATCCACCCGCTTGCAGCTGGTGCCGTTGACAAAGGCGTTGGGGCCTACCCCCTTATAGGCACAGAACTGCGCCCCGGGCAGACCGGTATCGTAGATCTGCAAGCCCTGCGTCAGGCTGTCGCCCACAAAGCTGGCCTGTGCAAACCAGCTTTTTTCCACCGGGGCACTGGCCGGCAGCGCCGCCATGCGGAAGTCCAGCGCGGTCTCGGTGCTGTCCTCCAGTGTCTGTACCCGCAGCTGCCGGGCCAGCGGATAGCTGACCGTGTTCCATGTGTTGTCCGTGGTCACCTGCCGCAGAATGGTGTTCTGGCTCAGGGCGGTATCCACGCGCTCCCGGTGCAGCACCTTCCACAGGATGCCGATGGCGCTCAGCAGAGCCAGAAGCGCCAGCAGAGCAACGATGATAAACACCCTGCGCCAGCGCCGGTGCAGGATGCGTCGCCGGTATTCCTGATAATCTGCCATTGTCGTTCCCTCACTTCCGGCCCGGAATGCGGGCTGTTCTATTTATAGTATAGCATAACTGCACCCAACAGCAAACCCCATTTGCCAAAAATGTGCTGCCGGTTTTGCACGGTGCGGGGCTGTTTTGGTGCAAAACAGACAGTGCCCTGCCGCAAACGCTTGCATCCAATAGGCAGAATGTGTTATACTAAGATGAATCAAACGATAGGGAGGCTTTCACGATGGCATATACACCGAAATTGACTTATAAAGGCAAGCCCCTCGTCCGCAAGGACAACGAGCTGTATTACGGCAGCATGACCGATCCCTATGTGCTGTATCTGCAGATTTTGACCACCACCCCGGTGGGTGAGCAGCAGGTAGCCGACAAGGTACACCTGATGCTGCTTTCTACGGATACCACCAAGGCACCGCAGGAGCGCGTAGCGCGTCAGACCACCAAGCACGGCCTGTACAACGCGCTGGACATCGGCGGCATCTGGCTGCAGAAGGCCAACGAGAACCGCTGAATCAATTTAAAATGAACAATGCCGGACAGTTTGCGGACTGCCCGGCATTGCGTTTTTACAGGGACGATTTGGAATGGCCTTCGCGTGCGCTTTGGCCATATTCATAGGAATTTCTTTTTTAGATTGCAATTTTGGAAAATCTGCGGATTTTCCAAAATTGCCTTTTCACGGGCGATGAAGAAGCGTTTACTCCTCGGTCACCTCAAAGTCCAGCGGTTCGCCGCAGTTGGGGCACTTGGGTGCGCCGTCCAGCAGCTCATCCTCCTCAAATACGGCGGTCTTTCCGCAGGCGGGGCAGGTCACCTCGTACTGCACAGGGGCGTCCTTGGCTTCGTCCTCGTCGCCTTCCAGTGCGACCTCAAAGGTCACGCCGCAGTGGGCGCAGTTAGCTTCGCCTGCATCCAGATCATCCTCGCTGACGTAGACGGTCTCGCCGCAGGCGGGGCAGGCTACCTCGTAGAAGGGCTCGATGGCGATGTCGTCATCTCCCGCATCCTCATCCTCGTCGGCTGCGTCGTCGTCCTCGTCCTCGGCATCCTCGTCCTCGTACAGGTCGGCCTCCAGATCCTCCAGCTCCTCGCTCAGATCGTTGATCTGGTCGTAGGCTTGGGTCAGATCCTCGTCCATGGCGGCAATGGCATCGGCCATCTCGCCCAGCAGTGCGGCCATGGCCTTGATGATCTTGCCCTCTTTGGTGCTCTCATCCACGCCCAGACCGTCCACCAGGCCCTGCAGGTAGGCTGCTTTCTTGTTCAGTTCCATCTGAAATGCCCTCCTTGTGTATGATACAAAAACCGGGCAAACGGTTGCCCGCTGCCCGGTATGCGACAAATGATCAGACGCGCTCCATATACTCGCCGGTGCGGGTATCGATGCGGATGTGATCGCCCTCGTTGATGAACAGAGGCACACGGATCTCGGCGCCGGTCTCAACGGTAGCGGGCTTCAGGGTGTTGGTAGCAGTGTTGCCCTTGACACCCGGCTCGGTCTGGGTGACTTCCAGCTCGATGAAGT
>OLSG01002237.1_pt1 | contig 17133 bp, 14 predicted proteins | sample 1673041 | NCBI WGS metagenome assembly OLSG01 (sample SAMEA3136749, study PRJEB25190) | human gut metagenome | reverse complement strand
CACGGTGTCTCTCGATCAGTGTAATTTACTGCGGCATTGCCCTGAAAGTTAGGCTTATCCAGTACTTCAGTTTCAAAGCGCACACTGCGATATTCCAGATTGCCAAGCTTGTAATCAAAATAAGCGTCAATCGGGCCAGTATACAGCACCTTGGAGGCCAGTGCATCCAGCTCATCCTTGTGCTGTAAGTAGTCAACGTTCAGACGGACTTCCGCGCCGTCCAGCATATTGGCAACCATTTTGGTATATCCGCCCATCGGAATGCCCTGATACAGCGCATTGAAGTAATTGTTATCAAACGTCAAGCGAACCGGTAGACGCTTGATGATAAAGCTCGGCAGCTCTGTGCACGGACGGCCCCACTGCTTCTCAGTGTAGCCCTTGATCAGCTTTTCATAAATATCCGTGCCGACCAGACTGATGGCCTGCTCTTCCAGATTCTTCGGCTCCGTAATGCCTGCGGACTTGCGCTGTTCTTCAATCTTGGCGGCAGCCTCCTCCGGCGTTACGACACCCCACATCTTATTGAAGGTATACATGTTAAAGGGAAGGCTGTACAGCTCGCCGTGATAGTTTGCAACTGGACTATTTGTAAAGCGGTTGAATTCAGCAAACTGATTGACGTAATCCCAGACCTCACGATTGTTGGTGTGGAAAATATGGGCACCGTAAACGTGAACATTGATGCCTTCCATTTCTTCCGTGTAAACATTGCCTGCAATGTTTGGGCGTTTATCGATAACCAAGCAGGACTTGCCATGTTTCATCGCTTCATGCGCAAAAACAGCGCCATAGAGGCCGGCACCAACGATGAGATAATCATATTTTTTCATTTGCTTTCCTTCTTTCCTTTACTTGCGGTACCCTTCCGGGTTCCCACTCTGCCATCTCCACGTATCTCTGCACATAGCCGTCAAGTCGCGCTCTGCCTTCCAGCCGAGCACCTTTGCGGCCTTATCTGCGTTCGCCCAGAACTCCGGCAGGTCGCCTGCACGGCGTGCGCCGAACTCGTGCTTGATTGCAACGCCGGTCGCGTTCTCAAATGCGTGAACAATCTCCAGAACGCTGTACGGCGTGCCGGTACCAAGATTGAACACCTCAACGCCCTTGTGCTGCGCGGCGTACTCTACCGCCTTTACATGGCCGTCCGCAAGATCCATCACATGGATGTAATCGCGGCGGCAGGTGCCGTCCGGCGTCGGGTAATCGTTACCGAAAATCGTGAGATGATCGCGTCGGCCAACGGCAACCTGCGCGATATACGGCATCAGATTGTTCGGAATACCCTGCGGGTCCTCGCCGATACGACCGGACTCATGTGCGCCGATCGGATTGAAATAGCGCAGAAGAACGACAGTCAGTTCCGGGTCAGCCTTTGCCGCGTCCTCAAGAATTTCTTCCATCATGACCTTGGTCCAGCCATACGGGTTGGAGCAGCTGCCGCGCTTCATCGTTTCGATGTACGGAATCGCATTCTCCTCGCCGTAAACCGTCGCGGAGGACGAGAAAACAAACTGCTTGACACCTGCCTCCTGCATGCACTCGAGCAGCGTCAGCGTGGTGTCGATATTGTTCCGGTAATACTTCAGCGGCTGCTGTACCGACTCACCGACTGCCTTCAGACCAGCAAAGTGAATCACGCAGTCGATCTCGTTTTCTGCGAAAATCTGCTGTACTTTGACTTTGTCCTTCACGTCAGTCTCGTAGGCACGAACTCGCTTTCCTGTGATTTCTTCAATTCGGTTGATAACTTCCGGACAGCTGTTGCTGTAATCGTCTGCGATTACTACGTCATGTCCGCTCATTAAAAGCTGTACAGCGGTGTGTGAGCCGATATAGCCTGCGCCGCCTGCTAACAAAACTGTCATTTTCTATTCTCCGTTATAAGCACTGTAAGTACTGTCCGTAAAGTGTCATGCCGAGCTCTTGTCCGGCTTCGTGTACCTGGTCTTCTGTCAGCCAGCCCTGATTAAAGGCCAGCTCTTCCAGGCAGCCAACATAGCGTCCGGTCTCGGCTTGAATGGTTCGAATAGTCTGACCTGCATCCATCAGGCTGTCTGCTGTACCGGCGTCCAGCCACACGACGTCCCGCTCGAGCGGGAGCACCTGCAATTGATTCCGGCGTAAATACTCCAGATTTACGTCTGTGATTTCCAGCTCGCCGCGCTGCGACGGCATGAGATTAGCTGCAATCTCCATCGCCTGGTTGTCATAAAAGTAAATGCCGGGGATTATGTAATTGCTTTTCGGATGGCGCGGCTTCTCTTCAATCGAAATAGCCCGTCCATCCTCGTCAAACTCTACCACACCGAACGGGCGTGGATTCTCGACCCAGTAGCCGAATACCGTTGCACCGTTCTGCTGCTGTGCGCCCTTACAGAGCACTTCACGCAGCGTATCGCTGTGGAAGATGTTATCGCCCAGCACAAGGCATACCGAGTCGTTGCCCACAAACTCTCGACCGATCAGAAGTGCGTCCGCAATACCACGCGCGACAGGCTGTTCTGCATAACAAATACTGATGCCGAACTGGCTTCCGTCGCCGAGCAGCGCACGGAATGTGTCTGTTTCGTTCGGCGGAACGATTACCATGACATCGGAAATGCCCGCTTGCATGAGAATTGCAAGCGGGTAATAAATCATGGGCTTGTCGTAAACCGGGAGCAACGGCTTGCTCATCGGTTTTGTCATCGGGTAAAGGCGCGTGCCTTTGCCCGCGGCTAAGATTAGACCTTTCAAATCTCCATCCCCATTATCAAATAAATTTCTTCAATATGTAATAAAAATGCGTTCTTTTTATTCTTTCCAACCCATCTGGTGTCATATGAACGAAATGCAATCCTTTTGTAATCCAATATTTCTTTTCCGTTGCCTCCATCAAATCACAGCTATTCTGGCGAAGTTCCCGGCGGAGTGCATCGGCATCATGCCGACCTTTACGTCGATCCGGATTTTTAAGCAGTGCCGCGACATAATAGCTCAAAATCACAGCACCTATTTTGTATTGAAAATATCGTTTTCGAGATTCAGACATATCATAATGGGTTTGATAGAAACAAATCAGGCTATCCAAAATAAACTTGATCTCTGGCAGTCGCTTTACTTGATTTTCATGCGATACACTTTGGCCGGGACGGCCGACCAAGTACTGATAAATCGTCAGATTCAGAAATACAACGCCAGAAGCAAAACAAAATGGCAGCGTTGCATATTCCTGATCCTCGTAGAACACCTTTTCGGACATTTGAATCTGTGTTGATCTATAAAATGCAAGGCGATAAAATATACCATGGAAGGTACTGCATGCGTATGCAGACTTGGGAAGTTGCGCAAGATCATCCATGGTATATATTTTCCCGAATTCCACATTTTCAGTTGTAAAAGACTGACGGAATCGTTCTTCGGCATCGACCATGTCGAAGTGGGTGATGACTACATCAGCATTCAGTCGCTCGAGCGAATCTAAAAGTGATTTCATATTCTTAGATACGACCCAATCGTCAGCATCGAGAATTTTCAAATATTTTCCGGTTGCTATCTCAGCAGCCTTATTGATAACCGAACCATGTCCACCATTTTCCTTGTGAATCATTTGAATAGATTGCGGAAAACGATCGATATAGGGACGAACGACCTCATCTTGGCTCTCTTTGGAGCCGTCATCGATGACAAGGACTTCCATACGTTCCAGCTCATTTGAATCGACAAGAGATTGCAGACATTTTGGCAAGAATTTTGACGCATTATACGCGGGTATTGCAATCGTCAGCACTTTTTCAGGATTCATACGCATCGCACACCTCTTTCGTCTCTCCAACAGTCTGCACCTGCCCGTGCTCAATCCAGACAACGCGATCACACATCTCGCGGATCTGCTCCAGGCTGTGCGATACAAACAACACGGTCGTACCGCCGCTCATAAGCTCCAGCATGCGCTTGCGGCTTTTTTCCTGAAAGTTTGCGTCACCGACAGCGAGAATCTCGTCCACAATGAGAATCTGCGGATTTACTACCGTCGCGATTGAAAACGCCAAACGCATCAGCATACCGGATGAGTAGTTGCGAATCGGCACATCAATAAATTCGCCCAGCTCGGAAAACTCAACGATTTCATCGTATTTCGATTTCAAGAACTCCTCTGAATATCCGAGAATCGCACCATTGAGAAAAATATTCTCCCGACCGGTCAAATCATGGTCGAAACCCGACCCCAGTTCCAGCATCGGCACGATGTTGCCTCCGCAGGTCACAGAGCCTTCTGTCGGCTTAAGAATGCCCGAAATGACTTTTAGAATCGTGCTTTTGCCTGCGCCGTTGTGGCCAATAATGCCGACAACCTCGCCGCGGTAGACATCGAACGATACATTCTTCAGCGCCCAGAATTCTGAGGTCTTGTACTTGCCACTCAGCTTGCGTGTTACGAACTCCTTCAGCGACATGATTTTATCGTCCGTCAGCCGAAAGCGCATCGAAACATTTTGTACCTCAATAATTTTTCGCTTTTGAAGTTCTGCAACTTTTTCCTTCTGCTCATGGAGCAGCTTCTCTTTTTTGCTCATTTTCCCACCTTATAAATAGAGGACAAAGTTATCCTGCGATTTTTTGAACGTAAATGCGCCAATGGCGAGCGTGATAAATGCAACCGCTGCACACTGTACGTACATAGATGGCTCTGGTGAGAGGCCGTCGATGACGCACGAGCGCAGGAATGTCACATAAAAGTACAGCGGATTCATTTTAACAACCGACTGAATTGTTTCGGGCAGTGCTGTGATCGGATAAAAAATCGGGGTCAAATACATCCAAATCGTCGTCAATACACCCCAAAGAAACTGAATATCCCGGAAAAACACCATTGCCGATGCGAGCAGCATACCCAGTCCGAGACAAAACATTGCCAGGCAGATCAGCGGGAACGGCAGCAGAAAATACGTTTTATTCGGCAGCAGACCCGAAAAAATCGCCACCGCTGCGAGCGGGATGAGCGAAATCAGCATATTGATAAGCGACGACATAATGCGCGTCAGCGGATAAATATACTTCGGCACATATACTTTTTTAATGAGGTCAGCGTTACCTACAATAGATGTAAGCGCCATGCCGCATGCCTCAGAGAAGTAATTGAAGACAACGTTACCGCAAAGCAGATAAACCGGAAAGTATGGAATATCAAACTTAAACATATTGGAGAATACAACATACTGCACGATCATGTTCAGAAGCGGATTGAGAAAGCTCCAGAAGACGCCAAGAATAGAACGCTTGTATTTCGCCTTGAAATCACGGTCAACCAGCTGCTTGATAAGGAAGCGATACCGCCTCAGTGCAATCATTGCGTTGAGAATAAAGCTTTTCTTGCCGGTCTTGTGCTTGTGTAGCAGCAAGAGCAGCAGCGCTGCAAGGATTACCGCGCCGACGGCTGCGAACTGCCAATAGTGCAGGCCCGTCCAGATATAATCTCTGCCAGTAGCAGAGAAGGCGAGTTCACCTGCAACAGCTTGTCCATTGACATACAACTGACCGTTTTCAAGCGTTGCATCGGTCTTCATCACCGGCGTAAGCGCATCACCTGCCACTGCATCGGGCGATGTGATACGCAACGCAAGCGGCGCATTGCAGACCGTTTCCAGTGCCGGGAAATCAAACGTCGTAACCTGACCTTCCGCAATCTGATCCGCCTGCAAATTCTGATCAAGCAAGACTTCCTGCGTTGCCAGATTCACAAGCTGCACGTTCACCGTGCCGTGATTGACACGGTTGAACACGCCCCATTGCACGGAAAGATGCTCGAAAATCTGAATTTTCGGCGTAAACTGCTGTTCCACAACTGAACCTGCTGTCAGCTCTACCGTCGCAGCATTCGCCACTGGCATTTCAATATTGCCGCGCGAGTCGCGATAACGCAGCTGCTCTCCGGCGAGAAAATAAAACGCCACCGCAAGCACCATGTACGCGACGAAAACAATCGAAAAAATCTTCTTTAGTTCTCTGGTCGAGAACCCCTGCTGTGTTTTTGACATGAATTTGTACAACCTTATCCTTAATCTTCCTCGGGCTCCTCTACCCACTTCTTAAACGTCTGATGCGTCACGCCGAGGCGTCTTCCGGCCTCGCGAAGCGAAACCTCGCCGCGCTGCCACTGCTGCTTCAGCGTTTCGAACTCTGCGCCGCGCTCCATCGGCTTACGGCCGATATGCACGCCCTTTTCCTGTGCCGCACGAATGCCTTCGCTCTGCTTCTGGCGTTTTTCCTCACGCTCCTTCAGAACCGTCGCATCGATCACCTGATACAGCATTTCGCTGGCAAGGCGCTGCTCCGTTTCATCAGAGCAGCGCATCGTCATCGGAATATCGGCAATCCGCAGCTGAATTCCGTGCTGTCGAAGCCAGTTCAGCTCATCTGCAAGGCCTTTTTTCAAATCACTCAGGCAGTACAGTGTCGGAATAGTCAGCCGGTCGCCCTCACGCAGGCCGATGCGCTTGAGCATCGCCAGACTGCTGCGGCTCGACTTTCTGTGCCCGCACACATCAATAAAAATCTCGCTTTCGTGTGCTCCCATCGAACGGAAGCTTTCGAACTGCGTTTCGCGGTCAGCTTCCGGTGTGCAGGAGTAATAAAAGCTCCTCGGTTTCATCCCTTAACCCTCACATTACTCGACAAAAGTGTAGCAAATAGTACGATTTACTACACAGTGTACAGTATTTTTACTTTGGACTGCTTATTCCATTAAAGTATTTACAATTATATCAAAAAATACGCGAAACTACAAGGCTTTGGCAGGTTATTAACCTGTACATTTTTTAACACCCTTGACCGCCAATCCCCGGCAGCCGCAAGGACAGGCCATTTCAACGCAAAAAAATACCCGCCACAGCACAAAAGCCGTGACGGGCAGCAGGACGGCAGACACGAATGTGCCTGCTGTTTTTATTTATCAAATTGGGAATATACCGTTTCCTCTTCAAATGAATAGACAGACTATTGATGCAGCGATATAATAAATCTATCCATAAACGGAAAGGAGCGACCTGTCGTGAAGCATTGCCGAGCCAAAATATCCATTTTACTCCTGAGCATCCTTGTAATTATTTCGCTGACGGCGTGCCAGAGCGCTGACGATCAGACTTCCGCAACAGACAACACTCCCCAGTCCCAAGAAACCCCAATCCCCGACTCTGAAATCATACTTTTCGAGCAAGAAACGCCCTCAATTTATCAGGATAAAACCGTTATAAACGACAATTCCCGCCTTGATTTAGCATATCGCCCAGTTCTCGAAGAAGTCATTCCGCACGCAACTGCCATCGTTCAGGCGACAGTCGATAACATAGAATATACTTCCATCGGCGCTAACGCATGGACCGTTATTGACGCCGCTGTACAAGACGTGTTGTCCGGCGACCTGTCGGACAGGTCAAACATTACGATCTACGCATATGGCGGGTATATTTCTATGAAAGATGTTGCCGCGGCGGAACATAATCGAGAAAGCTATACCGATATGACTGATGAAGAGTTGGAAAATACAATCATCCGCCAAGCAGCCGATATGCAGGAAAGCCCCTTAGTCGGTCAGCAGTATATCTTTTTCCTCGGCGCTCCGACCGACGACATGCCGGCTGATGCATATGAACAGCTGGGTTGGAAATTCTGTCAGATGTTAGTAGGTGACGATGATACGCTTTATTATCTCCCTTACCCTGCCGAAGACGCCTTATCACCTGCTGATACCGCCAATGATATTGCGCATATCACGCTAAACGACCTCAGAGAATTGATCCATCGATACACCTCCTGAAATTTCACGAGAGAACCAAAGGCACAGACCGGCTGCATGATGGACTTTACCCCCCGAAAAACCACCCCCTTCCCGTTACGAGAGGAATAACGGGAAGGGGTTTTATACTGTTTTATATTTTACGTTTTACCGGCTGATCGTCTGGCGGAGCGCGTCGATGGAGGTATGAACACCGGCGTCAACCGTCATGGTGAGGTCCTCCATTTCGAGAGAAACGTCGCCGTCGTAGCCCATCATGTGGCAGACCGAGAAGAATTCCTTCCACCACTGGAGGTCCTTGCCGCAGCCGACAGCCACGTAGTTCCATACGCGGTCAGCGGACTCGGTAACGGGGCGCGGCTCAAGCAGACCGTCAACGTCGGCCAGACCGCGCTCGATGCGGGCATCCTTGCCGTGAACGTGGAAGATGCAGCCCTTGAGCGCACGCGCAGCCGCGATCGGGTCCGCGCCCAGAACCATCATGTGGGAGGGGTCGAGATTGATGCCGAGCATCGGGTCGGTAGCCTCACGCAGCTTGAGCAGGGTCGAAGCAGACCAAACCATGGTGCCCGGGAATTCCTCGATAGCGATGTGCTCAATGCCGCACTTTTCAAGCTCCATCATGAACGCTTCACGCTTACCTGCGTCCGCGAGCAGCTCGGCGGTGTTGCAGTGCTTGCGTGCGCCCCAGCCGCCGGCGGTCATCTCGACCGCGTCAATGCCGAGGGACTTTACCTTGTCGAGCATATCCGTGTAGGACAGGTCAGCGAATACATCGGTGCAGATTGCGAGTTTCATATAAATTTGCCTCCTTGCAGTGCAGACGGGTGCACGAACCTCGCACACCCGCCGAAGAAAAAAGAGAGAAGATAGGTTCTGAGATGAATTGAAGAAAAGTGCGGGAAATTATGCCTTGTAGAAGTCCGGCATCTCGTCGTAGACGACCGGCTGAATGGTCTGGGTCTCGCGTGCCTTGGAAGCCGCCGCCGCTGCAACCTAGCAGCAGTAGCCGTCCCATGCGGTCGGGCCGTCAACGTAGCCTGCCTTGGAGGCGTTGATCCAGGTCTGGATTTCCGCGTTATACGCATCTACAAAGCGCTGGAAACAGTCGGTGTACATCGCCTGACCGGTGGTTGCGTTCGCGTTTACCGAGATGTAGTTCGGCTTCGGCATATTGAGCACCGCGCCGTCACAGACGATCTCGCACTTGATGTCGTAGTCGTTTTTGTTGTTGACGAAGGACTCAACGTCGATGCGCACGCCGGACTTGGTGGTCAGGATCATGATCTGCGGGTCGTGCAAGTCTTTCGGGCCGTTGTTCGTGGACTTGCCGTAGCGGACCTCAGCGGTCGCGTAGTCCTCGCCGAGCAGCCAGCGCAGCACGTCGATCTCATGAACCATGGAGTTCTCGACCGCCATGGAGTTGTCCCAGTCGTCCGGAACGGACGGGTTGCGGTGTGCGCAGTGCAGCAGCAGCGCTTCACCGTACTTGCCGCTGTCAACCGCCGCCTTGAGCTGCTTGTATCCCTCGTCGTAGCGGCGCATGAAGCCGACCTGAACCAGCTTCTTCCTTTCCTTCCTCTCGGCCTCCACGATGCGTTTGCAGGCGTCCGCCTTGGGCGCGAGCGGCTTCTCGCAGAACACGTACTTGCCTGCCGCGATGGAGGCGAGAACGTACTCCTCGTGATACGGGTCGGACGTGGTGCACATAACGGCATCGATTTCCGGGGAGTTTATCATGTCGATGGGGTTTTCGAAGCCCTTGATGCCGTACTTCTCGGCAACCGAAAAGCCGAATGCGCTCGCCGGGTCGGCGCAGGCAACGACCTTGCCGCCCTGAAGCGTGTTGTTGATGCGTTCGATATGGGTGCGTCCGATGCCGCCGGTGCCTACGAGTCCGATTCTTAAAGTTTCCATAATATATTTCTCCTTCTGCCGGGGTTTTCCCTCCCTGCGAGCCGTCCCGCAGGGAGAAGAAAGTGATATGCATTAAGGTAACACCGCACAATTAAAGCTGCGGCGCTTTGCAGAAATTTCGTGCCCTGACTTTGTTGCGATTTCACGGTAATACGTCAAGTATTACCGCAAAACCGCGCCTCGTCAGTACGCAAAATTCACTCGCAAATCGCTCTTGCCCAATTATGCGGTATTGCCTTAACTGCGTTATAAATATCCTGTTCGCGTGAAAAGCAAATTTCTGTTCCGACATCGAACTCGGCGTCAAGGGTATGTCCGTGCCGACGCTGTGCCGCATTGCGACGACACTCAGCCTGTCCACCGATTACATCCTGTTCGGCAAACAGGAGAAAAAGGAAAAGCTGTCGGTGTTCAAGGCGCTCTCCCCTATGGTAGAAAGCGTCGCGCACAGCCAGCTTCCGTATCTGGAAAGCGTGCTGAAAGCCGTCATCAGCGCGATGAACCATAAGGACGATAAGTAAAAACCGGAGCGCACAGCCTGACGATTTGGGCCGTGCGCTCCGGTATTTTTATGGAAGTTTTACGCGCGGATGCGCATTTCGCGAAGGTGCTGCTTCAATTCGGGCGGAATGCGATAGCTCTCCACGGCCTTCTGAATGGCCTTGTTGTGCGTCCAGACGTCGAGCCGCCGCTCGGTGAGATACGGCAGCGTGTCGTCCGGCTGCTTGGCGAGCGCCGTGGCGAAGTACCACGCACGCATCATGTTCAGATAATACTCCTCGCTCTGCACATCCGCCACCCACGCGAGGTATTCCGGCCGGAAATCCGCATCGAGATAATGCCGCATCAGCATGCCGATTGCGTAGCGCACGGTGTAGAGTTTTTCCGATAAGAGCCACCGGCGGACGGGCATCAGCAGCTCGTCCTTATGCTTCGCGAAAACCTTGGGCGAAAAGCAGTCGCAGGTCGCCCAGTTGTCGATGTACGGCAGGAACCGTTCGGTTTCCGCGAGCGCTGCGTCGTAGTCGCGGATTTTCTCCACGAGGAACGCATGGAGGTTGTTCTCCTCGTAGTATGCGTGCGGCAGAACGCGCAGGAAGTCCGCCGCCTCGGCGGTGCCCGCAAGCTCCTTTGCGAGGTTCCGCAGCAGCGGCGTGCGCACGCCGATTACGGTTTCGGGCGCGACGGTCGGCATCAGCTTGCTCTGAAACGCCCGGTATTTCGTGTCCTGCAAGGCGAAAAGCCGTTCTAAAACCGCCCTCTGCGCCCTGTTTTCGCTCATTCCCATCAAGGAATGCCCCCCTTTTCCATAAAGGAACAGCCGCACGGTGAGGTGCAGCTGCTCTCAGAAAGATGTTTATTTTTTACTTAACATTCTCACAAAAACGCATGAGGATTGCGGCAACTTCCGCACGGGTAGCGTTATTCTGCGGGTTCAGCTTGCCGTTCGAGCCGTTTACGATACCTGCGCCGCACGCCCACTGCATCGCGGGGATTGCGTACTGGGAAACGGTCGTCGCGTCCGCGTAGGAGAGGATGTTGGTGTCCTCGCCAACGGAAACGTCCTTGCCGCTTGCCTTGGCGTAGCGGTAGAGCATCGTAACAAGCTGCTCGCGGGTGATGTTTGCGTTCGGAGCAGTGCCGTCGGAAACACCGTTCGCCTTCGCCCACTCCATGCCCTTCTGGTACCACGGGTTGCTGCCGGTGGTGTCCTCGCCTGCGTAACGGGCGATAACGGTCATGAGCATGCCGCGGGTGGTGGAGTCCGCCGGGGAGAACTTGCCGTTGCCGGTGCCGTTCATCATGCCCTTGTCGGAAACGTACTTAACTGCATCCGCGAACCAGTCAGACGAAGAAACATCGGAGAAGGTCTTAGTGCTCGGCTGCTCAGTGGTTTCGTCGGCCTTGACGTAGGTTACGCCGACCGTTACCTGAGAAGCAGGCATCGTGAAGGTGTAAACCGTGTCGCTCGTCTTGGTGGTGGAAACGGTCTTGCCGGAAGCGTCCGTAACAGTCAGCTTATCGAGCTTATAGCCCTTGTTCGGGGACAGGGTAATCTTGACCTTGTCGCCCTTCGCCGAGGAGGACGGAGAAACGTTTACGCCGCCGTTCGCGACAGAGGAAGTCGTAACCTTGTAGGTGGTCTTGGAGGACGAGCCGCCGGAGGAACCGGAAGAGGACGGCTTGGTGTAAGTAAACTCAGCAGTTTCCTGCGGCTTGATGGTCTTTACGGTGTTGTTGATAGTTACAGTGATGTCCTTATCCTTGCCGTTCTCGACCTTGATGGTCTTGGATGCGCCGGAGATGGTCGCCTTGTACTCGGTGTCGGAACCGATTACATAAACGGTTTCGTTGTCCTTTGCTGCGGTGACAGCATCTTCGAACTTAGTGTAACATACATCTTTAATCTTAGCTGCGGTCTGGGAGTTCTTTGTGATGGTGAACTCAGAGAAGCCGTGCGGGTTTTCGAACGTTGCGATAAAGGCATTATTTTCATTTTTTACCGTTGCAACGTACTCGAAACCCTTGTGCTGTACGAACAACTTGGCAGTGCTGGTAACAAAACCTGCCGGAAGCGGAATGTTTACAGTGGTGCTCTTTTTGATGGTCAGTTCCTTGGTTGCAACTACCTTCGAAGCGTCAGCGCCGTCTTTCTTGCCGACAACAACGATGTCAATCTTCGGAGTAATGTCCAGAGTGTATTTCTCATTGTTGAAAGCCTTCGGAACTACGTCGATGTGCGAACGAACTTCGATTTTCTCAACATCCGGAACTTCGCCCTTAGCCGCGTCTTCGAATGTCTTTTTCTGATTGTCGTCATCGGAGAGATCAGTCGCTGCATTCTGAGCCTGCTCAGAGATTTCCTTGGAGTCTACCGCTACTTTCTTAGCAGCGTTTGCAACAGCTTCTACGGAGTTCTTATCGATATCGGTGTTCTTTGCCAATTCGTCCTTATTCGGTGCAGTATTTGCCCCCGTAGTCGGAACAGCCGGAACAACAGAGTTGTCTACCAGTTCAACCTTGTATGCGTAATCACCCTTGGTTGCGGTAGCAACGTACTTCTTGCCGCCCTCGGAGGACTCTGCAAGATAGTCAGACGGGTCAAAGTTGAAGTTACCGCCGGAAATAACAACATTAGCTGCATTATAGGTGTTGATAGAACCGTCAATCTTTACATCGCCGGAAATTTCAACCAGATTATTGTCTTCATCGGACTTAGTATCCTTTGCAGTGGTATTATCAATATCGCCGGTAATAACAGCGTCACCATGAATATCCAGATGGCCCTCGTCCGAAGTATCGTTAATGTACTCATTGCCGACATGGCCGTTAATAGTACCGCCGCTGATAGTGGCTTTATTGTAGTTAAATACACAATAATAGCTACTCTCCGGCTGAGTAAATACACCGCCCTGAATATCCAGTTCGCCATAATCATCATTTTTTACAGTAATTTTACCACCAGTTCCCTGCGTAAAATCACCATCCCAAATGGTCATTACAGCATTCTGTTTGGAGGTATTCTTGCTGCCGTCATACCAGCCATTGTGGATAAGGCTGGAAAATGCACCGTTATTGGTGTCCGAGAATTTGAACGTGCCCTTATGAATATTCATCGTACCTACGTTATCGATAACATAGTACGAGTTACCACCACCACTGCTTTCACTGGTAGATGCTTCTGCGCTACGGGAATATACAATTTCGCCGTTCAGATTGCAAGTTGCACCTGCTGCATTGTATACAGCAGCTTTACCATTGGTCACATTGTCAATCGTACCTGTGCCATTGATGGCAAGTTGTCCGTTGTTGGTAATGGTATGGCCTGTACTATTGGTAATTGTTTGACCATTTAAATACAGCGTAACAATTTTCCCCTCAGGAATAACGACATCCTCGGTTACATCGTTCAGGATAGTTACCTGACCACCATTATCAACTGCTTTAATAGCATCAGCCAACGACGTATATTCCTTATCCCCAACCTGAGCGACATTTTTGACAGTCGGGTCTACTTCGGCAGCGGCGGAGGAGGCGTCATAAAACTGCACATTATCTCCCTCGGCCGCAAACGCTGCCGGGGCCATGGTCAGCGTCATCGCGGCTGCGAGCAGGCTGGCCAATAATCTTTTTTTCATCATATTTTCCTCCTTTTATATTCCGGTTCTGCGGTTTTCTGTTTATTTGCAGAACCTTCGGTCGCAGGTCTCTCCGCTCCGCTCCGAAAAATTTTGTCATTAGAACGGATTGTATCAGGATAGTCCTATCCTGATACAAGGGTACCCTTGTGCCTATTTGACACGCTTATTATACCCCCTCTGCCTGCCTTGTCAATATTGGTTATATAAAATTTCAGCAAAAGTATATTTCTGTATGTTTCTGGCAGGCGTTCGTCAGCCCATAAATGTTATGGAACCGCCCGAAACATTGCGGCTATTCGTTGAAATATTGAGAACTTATTGTATGTTGAAATATTGAGAACTTATTGTATAATGTTGTCTATGGAATCCGAATAGTTCGAACAAAGCCGCGTGGGCCGGACAAAATCCACGACCAAATCACGCTTGATTCCGGCTTTGTTATGTGCTATACCGATAATAATCAAAAGCGAAGTTATCTTCATGCAGCACACGAAGCGAACCCCCCGGAACGCCCTTGCCATCCCGCAGAAAATGTTGTAAACTGAAACAAGTCAAACATTGACGAATTCCAATTTACGGAAGTGGTACATTTGAAAAGGATGAAACGAATCGTATCTCTGTTGCTAGCGCTTATGACGGTATGCAGCATGGCTGTCTCCTCGGCAGGCGCAGCGGAGGAAGAACTGCCGACCGTTGTTTCCGTTAAGGTCGATCTTGCCGGCTGGCCCGGCATGTACGGCGGTACGGTAGCCGTAGTATATGCCTATGACGCCGACGGCAACGATATTTTCAGCAAGGTGGACTGGTCGATTACAGATGAAGAGGGGCAGGAGCCTTCCGAAGTCTATATCCGTAACAAGGGCGTATGGGTCGATCCGGATGCAAAGCCGGGCTACTATACCCTCAAGGGAACTGGCCGAGACGGACGCGCACTTGGCGAAGCGTATACAACTTTCCCGGTCCTGCAGGGTTCGGGCGGCTATATCTCCCGAGAAAAGCATGCGATTACGGCCAAGGCAGGCGTTGGCGGCAGCATCAGCCCGAACGGTACCAGCAGCATCACCAACGGCAACAATCAGAACTATACGATTACCGCAAATAACGGCTATAAAATCGCGGACGTTCTGGTGGACGGCAAAAGCATCGGTGCGGTAGCGTCCTATAAGTTCGTCAAGGTGCAGACCGCGCACACCATCGAGGCGCGTTTTGCGACGGCTCCGATGAAAGATCCCGATACCGGATTTTCCGATATTGCCAAGTCGGATTACTTCTATGATGCGGTGAAGTGGGCGGTAGGCAGCAAGGTGACTTCCGGTCTGACCGAAACGACCTTCGGGCCGCAGGAGACCTGTACGCGCGCACAGACGGTCACTTTCCTGTGGCGCGCTGCCGGTTCTCCGCAGACGAACAGCGTAGATAATCCGTTCACCGACGTCAAACGTTCGGATTATTACTATCAGGCGGTTCTGTGGGCGGTTGCGAACAATGTAACGAACGGCGTTTCTACAACTTCCTTTGACCCGAATGTAACGGTACAGCGCGATCAGGTCGTAACCTTCCTGTGGCGTGCATCAGGCAAACCCGCAGCCAAGGCAGATCTCGCCTTCAGCGATCTGGCGGACGGCGCATTCTATGCCGATGCAGTTCAGTGGGCGGTCGCGCACGGCATCACTACCGGCACTTCCTCAACGACATTCGCCCCGGCAGACGGCTGCACCAGAGCGCAGATCGTAACGTTCCTGTATCGCAGCAAGAACTAAAAATTTGATTGGACAGCAGACAGACCCCGGGGCAGCCGCTCCGGGGTTTCTATTATTTTATAACTTCCGCCGAATCAAAGGTTTCCCCTTGCATAATCTCTCCGAATTCCCTATAATAGAAATGACTTTATAAATTACATTTCAGATGTCGTTTTCGTATCCGGAGGTGACGCATCCAGATGATAAAAGGCGGAGCGAACAACCGCGATGTAAAGAAAATCAACCGCATTCGAACGATGCGCAGCATTTTTGCCTGCGAGCGCATTTCCCAGCCCGAACTGGCGGCCAAGGTCGGCAACAGCTGGCCGACTGTGCTCCAGAACGTCAAAGAGCTGATGGAAATGGGACTGGTGCAGGAGGTCGGCACCTTCGAGTCCACCGGCGGCCGCAAGGCGAAAGCCTTTGCCCCGGTGCGGAACGCCCGCTATGCGGTCGGTCTCGAAATAACGCAGAACCATATCGGTGCGGTTCTGGTCGATTTATCCGGCGAACTGGTGCGGTTTGAGCGAAAAAAGCGCCCCTTTGAGCGGTGTGACGCCTACGCCGCCGGACTCGCCGAGCTTGTAAAGAGCCTGCTCGAAAAAGAGGGATGCCCGACGGAAACCGTGCTCGGCGTCGGTATTTCCCTGCCCGGCATTCTCGATCGGGACGAGAAAACGCTCGTCTATTCCCACGCGCTCGGTCTGCGCGGCGTGCCGGTCGAGGAGTTCAGCCGCTGCATCCCCTTCCCCTGCCGCTTCATCAACGACGCGAACGCCGCCGGACTCGCCGAGATCCGCGGCCGCGAAAACCTGCACAGCCTCGTCTATCTCTCGCTGAGCAACAGCGTCGGCGGCTCGATTTTCACGGGCGGCTCGCTCTACGCCGGGGAGCACCTCCGCGCCGGCGAGTTCGGCCACATGACCCTCGTCCCGGACGGCCGCCCCTGCTACTGCGGCAAGCGCGGCTGCGTGGACGCTTACTGCTCCGCAAAGGTGCTCTCCGCGTTGACCGGCGGCAATCTTGCGCTGTTTTTCGACGGTCTGCGTGCCGGAGACCGCACGCTTCAGGCCGCGTGGGACGAATACCTCGCCCATCTCGCGGTCGCGGTGAACAACCTGCGCATGATTTTTGACTGTGATGTGATCGTCGGCGGCTACGTGGGCGGTTTTCTGTCCGAATTCGGTGCGCCGCTGCGGGAGCTTCTGGCCTGGCACAACACCTTCGAGCCGGACAGCAGCTACCTGAAATTCAGCCGCTATCAGCTGGAATCCTCCGCGCTCGGCGCGGCGCTCGTGCACATTGAGTCGTTTATTCAGTCGTTATAACTTGAATTTTCTCGGGGACAGACTTCTGTCCCTGATTTTTTTGCACAATTTTACGTCCGCGCTCTTGTGCATATCTCTGAAATGCTGCCGCAGGGATTGACAATCTTTCTGCCCTGTGCTAATTTATAGCTACATTCATAAGTAGTTTATAAAAGTAAATATATATAACAATGCGGAGGGATTTTTATGGAAGGCAAAATGAAAGTAGCAGTCATGAACGGCATCGGCAA
>OLSG01002221.1_pt1 | contig 17217 bp, 15 predicted proteins | sample 1673041 | NCBI WGS metagenome assembly OLSG01 (sample SAMEA3136749, study PRJEB25190) | human gut metagenome | reverse complement strand
TACCTCCCTGGAATGGACAGTTCCACATTTGAATAGTCCAATAATGATGACTTTTTCATCATTGTATCATAGAAAAGGAAGAATAGCTATGAGAGATGTTTTTTCATGCTTGCCGGCAGAGCCAATAGCAGCAACTCAACCTTGAACACAGTATACAGGGCTTTATATCCGTCGGCACTGCCGACATTCTTTGCTCACCGCTCTAAAATTTCTTATCCCTTCAATACCCCTGTGCCGTCAAATTCGGGAATGAAGATGCTGTCAGAACTGTCTTTCTGCTGTACGTAGCCTTCTTCGATGCCCAGGGCTTCCATATAGCTCTCACATTCTTCGTATTCTTCATCGCTGACCCGGCGGTTGATTTCCGGGAATTCGGCGGCTCTTCCGCAGGGGACGTACTGACGCATGAGGCTGAAGAGAACCTGTCCAGGCTCAAATGTTTCTGCCACGTATTCCAGCACTTTCTTTGTATTTTCCACATGGTTTGGCAGGATGAGGTGGCGGATGAGGACACCTTTCTGCAGAATGCCGTCGGAATCCATCTGATAGGGACCTGTCTGGCGGTACATCTGCTCAATGGCAGCGGTAGCTTTTTCAAAATAATCAGGTGCATCACTGTATTTTGCCGCTGTTTCCGATTCGCTGTATTTCAGATCCGGGAGCCAGCACTGGACTTTATTTCTCAAGAAAGCAACGGTGTGGACACTTTCGTAGCCACCACAGTTGTAGACCACCGGGACAGGAAGAGGTTCTCGGAGACTCTGGAAAATGGCATGGGTGTAATGGGTGGGAGTCACGAGATCGATGTTATGGGCTCCCTGACGGATGAGTTCAAAGTAGATTTCCCGGAGCCTTTCTACAGAGACCTCTATGCCCTTTCGCATTTCTGAGATTTCATAATTCTGGCAATAGACACAGGACAGGTTACATCCTGCAAAAAACACGGTGCCTGCTCCCCTTGTGCCTGCGATACACGGTTCTTCCCAATGGTGAAGAGCGGCTCTGGAAATCACAGGCAGCATACCGCACTGGCAGTATCCCATATATCCTTTATCATTCACCGATATTTTACGTTCTATCTTACATGCCCTGGGGCATATATTACATATACTCATCGTTTCTCCTTCTTACGAAACAATCATGATTGGACTGCCCTACTATTGTACCACATCATCTTTTTTTGTTGTTCTCTGATACATATTTTTCAATTGATTCATTGATTTAAAAATCATATAATAAAACCGTAATATATATCTATATAGAATTTTTCACAACGAAAGGAGTTTTCCAATGGAAAACAAGGGAGGTCTTTTAGACAGGATTTTCCACCTGACAGAGAGTCACACCAATGTACGCACAGAAGTGATGGCAGGTATCACTACTTTCATGACCATGGCCTACATCCTCGCTGTCAACCCCGCTATTATGAGTACCACCGGTATGGATAAGGGGGCTGTTCTTACAGCTACCGCCATTGCCGGATTCATGGGCACCCTGTTTATGGCGATTTTTGCCAATTATCCTTTTGCGCTGGCACCCGGCATGGGCTTGAATGCGTTCTTCGCCTTCACAGTCGTGCAGCAGATGGGCTACTCCTGGCAGATGGCTCTGGCCGCCGTCTTTGTAGAAGGCCTTATCTTCATCGTTCTGTCACTCACCAATGTGCGGGAGGCTATCTTTAATGCCATTCCTATCAATCTGAAACGGGCGGTATCTGCAGGTATCGGTCTTTTCATCGCTTTCATCGGCCTGGGAAGTGCACAGATCATCGTAGCCAATCCAGCCACCAAGATTTCTCTCTTCCCTTTCAAGCAGGCTTTGGCTGCCGGTACATTCCATACCACCGGTATCACAGTCGTCATTGCTCTCCTCGGTGTGCTTTTCACCGCTATCCTCATGGTCAGGAAGGTGAGAGGCAATATCCTTTGGGGTATTCTCTTCACCTGGCTTTTAGGGGTGTTCTGTGAACTTACAGGACTCTATGTCCCCAATCCTGCAGTCGGTGCGTTCAGCACACTGCCAGATTTCTCTGCCGGCCTTGCTTCTTTCATTCCAAAGAGTCTTGACCCCATCTTCATGCAGCTTGATTTCTCTCAGGTGACCACCTTCAATTTCGCAGTCGTCCTCCTTGCTTTCCTATTCGTCGATATCTTCGATACCATCGGCACATTGATCGGCGTTTCTTCAAAAGCCAATATGCTGGATAAGGATAACAAGCTGCCTCACATCAAAGGCGCTCTCATGGCTGACGCCGTAGCTACTGCTCTCGGTGCAGTGATTGGTGTTTCCACCACCACTACTTATGTAGAAAGTGCCTCTGGCGTTTCTGAAGGGGGACGCACCGGTCTGACTGCTGTCACTGTAGCCATCCTCTTCTTCCTCTCTATGTTCCTGGCACCGATTTTCCTTGCTATCCCTGCATTCGCAACAGCTCCGGCACTCATTATCGTCGGATTCCTCATGTTCACAGCTGTCACAGGCATCGAATTCAATGATCCAAGAGAAGCGATTCCCTGCTACTTCACCATCATTGCCATGCCTTTCGCTTACAGCATTGCAGAAGGCATCTCCTTCGGCACCATCATGTACACCCTCATCAATGTACTGACTGGACGGAAAGATAAAGTCAGCGTCCTCATGATGGCATTGACCGTCATTTTCATTCTGAAATATATTTTCATCTGATTCATTAGTCCAAAGCCTGCACCGGAAGGCGCAGGTTTTTTCATTGGAGTTTTCTATGGCCTATGTCTTACTTTTCCTGTCCATCGCTCTTGAACTGACAGGAACCACCCTTCTTAAAATGTCCCAGGGCTTCACCCTCCTCTTTCCCACTGTTGGATGCCTTATATCCTATGGTCTATGCTTCTACATATTCTCCAAAGCCGCTCTTTCCCTGAACCTCGCCCTTGCTTATGCTACCTGGAGCGGCGTAGGCCTTCTTGTCACCACCATGATTCCCTGGTCCTTCTTCGGCGAAAGGCTGACTATCATGGGCTTTTTGGGCATCGCCTTCATCTTTACAGGCTGCATTCTTCTCAACGCATTCGGCGTAAAAAATTAAATCCTCCAAATTTCAGCCTATCCGGCAACCTGGCGCCGCCAGCGATGCCAAATTTTATCTCGAGGTATTCATGAAATACATATATATTCTTCTTTCTCTCCTCCTTTTCTTCTCACCCCTTCCTGCCATGGCAGAGACTCCTTCCATCACTGCTGATGCGGCAGTCATCATGGATGGGAAGACAGGGCACATCCTTTATGAAAAGAATGGAAATAAGAGAGAATATCCTGCCAGTATGACAAAAATCATGACCGCCATCCTTGCCATTGAAAAAGGAAACCCCTACAAGACCGTAGTAGTTTCAAAAAATGCGGCAGACGTGGAATCTACCGCATTAAATGGCGGTGAATGGCTCACCCTGGGAGACCTGGAAAACCAGATGATGCTCATCTCCGACAATGGCGCTGCCACCGCAATTGCAGAAAATATCGCAAAAAGTCTTCCTGCCTTTACAGCCATGATGAATGAGAAAGCCAGATCCCTTGGCATGAATAGCACCCACTTCACCAACGCCAACGGCATGCCTGATGAAAATCACTATTCCACTGCCATGGATATGGCAAAACTTGCCCGTTATGCTATGGAAAACAAGAAATTCCGTACTCTTGTTTCTACGAAATACAAGAAGATCCGCTATCAGAAGCCTGTAGAAATCTTCTCTGTCTCCAATTCCAACCAGCTCCTCTATACTTATAAGGGAGCCACCGGCATCAAAACAGGCTATACAAGAGCCGCCGCCGGCTGCCTTGCCGCCTCTGCCACCCGGAATGGTCGCGAACTCATCGTCATCATCATGCACTCCAAAGACGGGGACAGTCGTTTCAGAGAAGCCGCCAGACTGCTGGATTATGGATTTGAAATAGTGAAGAGTGATCACTAGCGGCACCTGCGACTGAACGCCGATCCTGTGCCGGCAGTAACAAAAACGCTTTGGACTCATTTAAAGTGCCAAAGCGTTTTTGATTTCCCTGTCTTAATCCAGCAGGACCATGCCGTAGATATTCAGTTCTTTAATAGGTCCGGAAAACATTCTTGCATCGAAGCCGTTGTCAGAGGCAAGGGCGAATACATCGATGCCGAAGGCTTCCAGAGACGGGCGGGCGATTTCTGGATGTACGCATTTTTCAAGATTGCATTTCTCGCAGAGGCTGCAGCGGCCCGCTTTCAAGGCGAAAGCCTTATAATAATTCTTCATAAGCGCTGCTTTTTCCACTTTGATGAGAACATCCAGAAGACCATTGTTGATATCTGTCTCCATTTTCATCCAGTCCTTCACGTCCTTCATTTCGATAGGCACTGTATACCGCACGAGGAGACCATTTTTATAATCTTTCAAAAAATCCCTGGTGATCGAAAGATCTGGCACATAAGGAGGGCAGCAGAGAGTTTTCCCGTAATTTCTGCATCCAAACTGACATTTCATTCTTGGCCATGTGCCAATCTTCACCTTTGGCACATCTACCCGGCGGACTGCCGATGCTCCGTCTTTCAGTGCTTCATCTTCCAATGCTTTCCAATCACACTCTTTCATAGTAACCTCCTTTATCCTTTTTTATTCTACCACTTTCTCTTTAGTGAAATATTTTGAAATATTCTATTAAACCATACAAGAAATGCCATATGATACCGATTTTCAGTCTTTATACGTCCTCTCAAAAAGCAAATATTTTTTACAAGGTACCTTGCATTACAAAGTACCTTGTGTTATATTATTTCTAACAGAGAGTTCATGATACCAGTCTCCCCCAAGAGAAATTGTTTACGAAAGGAGAAACCATGAATATCCAATTAAAGAAAGGTGTCATGGAGATAGTGGTTCTTTCCATGCTGAGACGGAAAGATTATTACGGATATGAACTGGTGACCGATATTTCAAAATACATTGAGATGTCGGAAGGGACCATTTATCCCCTGCTGAACCGGTTCAAGAAGGATGGTCTTGTAGACACCTACCTGGCAGAGTCCCATAACGGGCCGCCCCGGAAATATTACCGCATCACCGACACAGGAAGAGAAGAATTTCAGGAATCCCTGAAAGAGTGGACAGAGTTCAACAAGGCTGTCCGACGTATATTAGCCGAAGGAGGCGATCTCCATGAATAAAACAGAATTTCTGGATCTGCTCCGTTATTATTTCAGAAACGCCAATAAAAGAGAGGTTGAAGAAATCTTATCCGATTATGAATCCCACTTTGAAGAAGGAAAGAAAAGAGGACTTTCCGAAGAGGAAATCGCCAAAGAACTGGGGAGCCCGAAAGAAATCTACGATTCCTTCCAGTCCGAAGGGATGGTGAATGAAAGAACGAAAGCCAATCAGCTGAAAGATACTGCTTCCCAGCTGGCAAGAGATACCCAGGCACATGTGGAAAAGACCTGGTCAGAAGTGAGCCCGAAACTCCCGATGGCTGCTGAAAAGACAGCGAGAGTAACTGCCCGTTTCCTCACTGCCGCCGGTATTATCATCGCAGTGATTATTGCAGCAGCTACCTGCCTTGTGCTTTCCCTTCTCACCATGAACTTCACTCCCTTCCACGGGATCCCTCCACTCCCCCATTTCAGTACCCTTACCCTGGCATCGATCGGAAGCTTCGGTCTCTTCTCAGCTCTTTCCATCTATTTCATTGCTGTTGAAGGAAGCCGTGCACTGACCGGGACTTTTGAAAAGCCAGAAGAGAAAGGCGGTGACCAGGGATGAAAAAAATCATCATTTCTACTGTTCTTGCCATTCTTTCCCTCATGGTAGGCATTTTCTCCTTCCTCACCAATGACCTCACCTCCTATAACCGGTGGATGATGGATAACGGTCCAAAGATTATGGAAAAATTCAGCGACCACCACAAAGATAAGGATCGCCGGGATTTCAGAAAGGACAACTTTAGAAGAGACGATCATCATAGAGATGACCGCCGGGATGACAGGGACAGAGATCACAGAGGGCCCATGATGGACCGTCCGATGGACAGAAATGACCGTCCTATGGATAGAGGTACTGCGCAGAACGATTCCCAGAAGGATACGCCTTCTGAAAATACAAATCAGTAGTGCTCACGATTTTTTCACCCATGGATTTCCTGTTTCATATATAATAGATACAGGATTCATGTAGTCACAGAAAGGAAGATCAGAATGAAAAAATTAAATGCACTTCTTATTGCTTCTTTAACCGCACTCACCGTCACAGGCGGTGCTCTTCTTGGTGATTCTGTCTATGCCTCTGGTGATCATAACCCGAAGGTGAAAGCAGAACAGACCCAGCAGAGCCAGGTGGAGAAGAAATATAAGCCGGAAGCCGGCCAGACAAAACAGAAGCGCCCGATGAAAAAATGGGAAGAAAAATATTATGAACTGCACCCGGAAGCCAGAGATCAGGAAAAGGGTGACGTTGAAGAAAAACATAACGACAGAGACGAAGAATACCAGAACTGGCACAGACTTTAATTCCATGCAGAAGGAAATCACTGGAACAGGGCTGCCTTTCCGGCAGCCCATCCTTTGAACCAATTTTAACTGAGAATGATTTTTATTAGCAAAGGAGTGTTCATTATGACTACATTGAAAAGAAAAATCCTCATGGCCACTGTTGCCATTCTCATCACCAGTGCTGCTGCTTTTGGAAACCGCAGCTGGGCAGCAGACGTAGGAGAAAATACTGTTTCTAACGGAAGGGACTACCACATCTCCCTCATAGAAGCCGCAAGGCCCGAAGATCCTGTGATTCATAGGTCTCCAGAAACAGAAAAGAAAATACAGGAAAACAGAGACAGCGCTCTAAAAGAAAGGAAGGGCAAAGGTCCTGTTTACGAAAGAATAGCATCCAAAGATTCCTTCCAGGATGCATCCATGAAGAAGGGTGACCATCGAGAATGGAAGGATCATATGGATAAAGACGACCGTTATGATGGACGATATGAAAAACATCATAAAAAGGATCACCGTTTCTACAAAGATGACGACCGCCACATGGATAGGGACGAACACCATGATAACCGCTTTGAAAGACATCATAAGAAATATAAAAAGGATCACCGTTTCTACAAAGATGGTGACCGCCACATGGACAGAGATGACCATGACCGGTATGAAAAACATCACAAAAAATATAAAAAAGACCACCACTCTTATAAGAAAGGTGACAAGAAAAGACAACAGCACCGTGAGGATCATTCTGAGAAAGCCGTCTTCTGACTTCTTTCTATTTCCAGAGGAAGGGTTCCCCCTTCGCCTGCTTCATCAGACTCCCCTCTGAAAGTGCTCCTTACCTTAGAACTCTCTTATTCCCGGTCCCTCTATCAATATCCGGGGAAAACCAGACCACATCTCCCCATGGCGGTCTGGTTTTTAGTTTATAAAAATTTTATAAACTCTTAATCCTCTCGTTTCCTTCTTTTTTTAAAATAGGAATAAAAGAATCCGTACGTACATCGCATTTTCACTGTGCTATAATAGTAATACTGGTACAGTCTTAGGGAGGATCGTAATGATATCGATTGTAACACCTGTATATAACGAAGAAGGAAACGTCGTTTTCTTTCATGATGAAGTGACCAGAGTGATGGAAACTCTGGATATGGATTATGAAATCATTTATGTGAATGATGGTTCCAGAGACCGGACTGATGCACTCATCCATCAGCTGGCCAGAGAAGACTCTCATGTCCGCGCACTCACCTTTGCCCGCAACTTTGGTCATCAGATCGCCATCACCTGCGGTATGGATTTTGCCAGAGGGGATGCGGTCATCACCATGGATGGAGACATGCAGCACCCGCCGTCTCTCATTCCCCAGCTTATTGAAAAGTGGAAAGAGGGATATGACATTGTGCAGACCATACGCACCTCTACAGAAGATGCCGGGTTTATAAAGAAAGTGACCTCTTCCGGGTATTATGCGGTCATCAATTCCATTTCCACCACCCCTGTAGTTCCGGGAGGTTCCGATTTCCGGCTCATCGACCGGAAGGCTCTCGATGTTTTCCTGAAATACAGAGAACACAGCCGTTTCATACGGGGCATTATAGGAGGGCTGGGATTCAAGCAGACCACCATCGAGTTCGAAGCCCCTGCCCGTCATGCCGGGGTTTCCAAATTTTCTATGAAGAAAATGCTCCATTTTGCGCTGGATGGTATCATTACAAATTCTACCATTCCTCTCCGCATGGCCTTCTATCTGGGACTCATGGCCGCCTTTGCCGGTTTTCTTGTGATTCTCCATGTACTGTACTGCGTCATCACCGGTCAGGCTGTACCGGGCTGGGCCACCATGACCATCCTGATTTCCATCTTCGGAAGTCTAAATCTCATGTGTCTTGGCATTCTGGGAGAATACATCGGCCATATCTTTGAGGAAACAAGAAATCGTCCTCTCTACTGGCTTTCTGATGACAGCTTCTCCCATCATCATATAGAAGACAGGAAAGAGTAACCTCTCCTGGAAAGGATCTTATTATGAACGATATGCCTTTTTTTGAAAGTGAATTATTTTCTGAACTGACGGAAGATCTGAAAACTTCTTCCCGTTTTACTGCTACCTACCGTATTGCGGCACCTGATTATGAAGAAGCAAAGAAACTGGCCTTTGGCATTGCTGTAGAACAGACCGTGGAATGTCCTTATGAACTGGTGGAAGGAACTCTCATCGGTGACACCATAGTAGGGCAGATCGAAGATCTGAAAAAAGCAGAACCAGGCGCTTACTATGCTACCATCTCCTATGAACCGGAAGCGACTGGCGGAGAAATGGCAGAACTTATCAACATGCTCTTCGGCAACACAAGCCTTCAGCCTGGTATTCGTCTTATGTCCTTCGAATTGCCGGACACTATGTACAATGATTATCCCGGCCCCCGCTTCGGCCGCACAGGCATCAGAGAACTCTGCGGTGTGCCAAGAGGCCCCATCCTCATGTCTGCCATCAAACCACTGGGCAGAAGTCCGAAAGAATTGGGAAAAATGGTGTATGATCTCGCTCTTGGCGGCTGCCCCATCATCAAAGATGACCATAGTCTCATGAATCAGTCTTACGCACCTTTTGAAGAAAGAGTCCTTCAGTGTGTCATGGCGCTGGCTGATGCAAAAGAAAAGACAGGAAATAAGAGCATCTACATCGCCAACTGTACAGCCGACGGCCTTGCCTTCCTGGATCGGGCCTACAAGGCAAAAGAACTGGGCGCTGACGGTATTATGGCTGCTCCTGCCATCACCGGATTTACCCTCATCCGTGACCTTGCCAGAGATCCGGAATTCAATCTCCCCATTTTCCTTCACCCCTGCTTCTCCGGCCCTGCCGTGCTTTCCAAAGACTCCGGCATCTCCCCCTTCTGCTACTACGGCCAGCTCTCCCGCCTCGCCGGCGCCGATGCTGCCATCTTCACAAGCTTTGGCGGAAGATTCTCCTTCTCCCAGGAAACCTGCCAGAACATCTGTGAAGGTACCATGGAAAAAATGGGTGACCTGAAATCCATATTCCCTATCCCTTCTGGCGGCATGCGCTGGCAGCTCTTCAAGAAAATGTATCAGGTATACGGCCCTGATACCATCTTCCTCGTAGGTGGCGCTCTCCAGACAGAAGGTCCCAATCTCACAGATAACGTAAAATTCTTCCTCGAAAAACTGGAAGAAGCACAGAGATAAAAAAGAGGCTGCATTTGCAGCCTCTTTTTTATCTCTAGAGTTGAGTGCAGAGAGTTGAGAGAAGGATATCGGCTTCGCCGAAATCTTTATTTATTCGTCGGCGGAGCCGACGTTCTTCGCTCTTTACTAATTCATTTCCATATTTTTCATAACCGGATTTTCTCTGGCACCTGCATTCCATGCTTTTTTATCCGCCTCATTTCTCCAATAGAGGAAAGCGGCCATGAGAAAAGCGACAGCCAGCATAGCGGAGAAGAGGTAGAGGGTGGCGGTGTAGCCGCCGGTAAATTCTTTCATAAGTGCCAGGATGACAGGACCGGCTACCCCCGCCATTCCCCAGGCGGTAAGTATGGATCCGTGGATGGAGGAGAGCTGCTTCACGCCGAAAATGTCAGAGAGGTAGGCAGGCATACAGGAGAATCCCCCGCCGTAGCAGCTGATGATGAGAAATACGAGGACCTGGAAAATGAAGCTTTCTGTGGTGAAGGAGAGATGATAAAAGGCCCATACCTGAAGGCCAAAGAATACCATGTACACTACGCCACGTCCGATCCAGTCAGAGATGGTGGACCAGAGAATACGACCGCCACCATTGACGATACCGATGAGTCCTACAAGGGAAGCCGCCTGCGCAGGAGTCATGCCGATGACATCCTGTGCCATAGGCGAAGCGACGGCCAGAAGGCCGATACCGCAGGTAATGTTGGTGAAGAAAATCCACCATAGTACATACCATTTCCATGTCTTCATCGCTTCTTTTCTAGTCATCTGCGGACCGAGCAGCGTCCTCTTCTTTCCAAGCGCTGCTTCATTCTTAAGCACTTCTTCCAGCATGATAGGGATTTCCCCCTTCTTTGGCGGACGGAGATAGGAAGCAGAAAGAGTGATAATCACTGCATAAGCCACACCAATGATAAGGAAATTGGTCACAAGGCCGTAGGAATCGGTGAGAAATCTCATGAGCGGTCCTGCAATGAGGGACGCAAATCCAAAGCCCATGATAGCAAGACCGGTGGCAAATCCCCGGTGGTCAGGGAACCATTTCACCAGAGTGGACACAGGGGTGATATATCCGGTTCCCAGTCCGATGCCCCCGATGACACCATAGAAAAGATAGAGCAGAAGAGAAGAATGGAGATGAATAGCCAGCGCTGTCCCCAAAAGCCCGCTTCCGAAGAAAAGTGCTGAAAGCATGCCTGAACGAGCCGGTCCCATTCTTTCTACTACGCCGCCCAGGAAACCTGCAGACAGACCGAGAAATAAAATAGCCAATGAAAAGGCCCAGGTGGTTTCCGAAAGGGAAAGCCCCATTTCCGCCATAACAGGCCTTGTCAGTACAGACCATGCATAGACACTGCCGATGCAGATATGGATCCCTACAGCAGCCAGCGCAATGAGCCAACGATTTTTCTTATTCATAAACCCTCCTAAGATATACAGAAGGGAAACCAGAGACGCAAAAACCGCCTGAGTAGGTTTCCCCTGCCCAGACGGTCGGCTGCTTCAAAGATACCGGTTCACGTGGTCAATTCCACATCATTCCGTCAGTTCCAGCATCTCTTTTAATTGGTACATCTAAATTACCATGAATAAAAAAGGTTGTCAAGAAAATATTCAATATACTTATATCTTCGTCAGTCTGGCACGGAAGGAAATCTCCCGCTCGGTACTCATTTTCTCGAAGCGGATAGAGTAAGAATTTCCCTTCTCATCCACTTTCATGATTTCTCCTCGTCCGAAGACCGGGTGGCGCACGAAATCTCCTTTCTGAAAATGGCCCACCTCTCCATCGTCTTTCAAATAAAGAGTCATACGGTCGACAAAAGCTTTTCCCTTTACCAGAAGCTCCCGGTCGACAGGCGGATCAAAGCGAAGGTATTTTTCATCTACATCGAGAAGAAAACGGGATGGATACTTGGGAGAGCCATCCAGATTTGACCCTTCTGCCTCTGTCATATAGAGCATTCTTTCCGCCCTGGTGACGGCGACGAAAGCAAGCCGCCTTTCTTCTTCCATGGCCCGCTTCGTTCTAGTCCGCTTCGACGGGAAGATCCCTTCGTTCATACCGCATAGAAAGACTACAGGAAATTCCAGTCCCTTAGCAGTATGAATAGTCATAAGCCGCACCTTATCTTCTCCCATTTCCCGATCCGCTGAAGAAAAGAGAGCCGCATGCTCCAGATAGGAAGCGATATCACTTTCCTCTCCCGATGTAGTTTCATATTCATAGACCGACTGCTTCAGTTCTGCCAGATCATCGAGCCTCTCCTGGCTTCCTTCAGTGCGGAGCATTCTTTCATAGCCACTCCTGTCCAAAAGAGAAGAGAGCACTTCCGATACTGGCCTTCCCACACTGTCTTTTGTAAAATATTCGATAAGATCAATAAATTCTCCAGCTTTCGTACGTTTGAAGAAATCATCTTCTCTGTGCTTCTTCAGCGCTTCATAAAGAGTGGTTCCCTCTTCTTCCGCCGCCTTCTGCAGGAATGCCATACGTCGCTCCCCAATATTCCGCTTCGGCCGGTTGATAATTCGCCTGAAAGCCATATCGTCCTTATAGACAATCATCCGCAGATAAGACAGGGCATCTTTGATTTCTATGCGGTCAAAAAACTGGGCACCGCTGTAGATGACATAAGGGATTTCCTTTTTAATCAGCCCTTCTTCCAGATTTCTTGTAACGAAATGAGCACGATAGAGAAGGGCGATATCCTTGTATTTACGCCCACTCTTATGGAGTTCTTCTATTTTCTCCGCCACCTTCTTTCCTTCCTCTTCCCCGTTCTTGCAGGAAATCACCGTCACCATCTCCCCCTTCTCCTGATGGGAAATGAGATTTTTGGAAATTCGGTTTTCATTTTTTGAAATGAGGGAATTGGCTGCCGAAAGAATTTCCGGGGTAGACCGATAATTATCATCCATACGGATCGTCTTTGCAGGCTTGAACACCTGATCAAAATTCAGAAGATAACGGATATCCGCCCCTCTCCATGTATAAATCGTCTGGTCCGGATCACCGACAACAAACAGATTATGATGATACCCGGAGAGTACTTTCATCAGTTCATACTGGAGAGGATCAATATCCTGAAATTCATCGATCATAATATATTCCAGCCGCTTCTGCCATTTCAGACAAATGTCGGGATTCTGCTCAAATATATAAAGAGTGAACTTGATAAGATCATTATAATCAAGCGCAAAACACTTTTTCTCCTGATAGAGATATCCGTAGAATATCATATCTTCCACATTGGATGCACTGTGATATTTCTCATAAAGAAGCGACAGGGGCATGGCGATCATATCTTTGTAATACGCTGGTTCCCATACGCACTTCTTCATCTCAATCATATCCCGGGCCTTTGCGAAGGTCATATCCCGAAGTGTAAGCCCCATTTCCTCATAAATGATCTGGAGCATATCATCAATATCAGAATTACCGATGACCAGGAAATTCTTCGGATAAGACAGTGCGTAGCTGTCTTCCTGCAGTACATTGACACAGAATCCGTGGAACGTATTGACATATCCCGTATCATTATCCCCCGTAAGTTGATGAATCCGTCTTGCCATCTCCCGTGCCGACTTATTGGTAAATGTAACACAAAGGATATGCCTGGGAAGAATGCCCAGTTCATTCACCAGATAAGCGAATCGGTAAGACAGAGCTCTCGTTTTGCCAGACCCGGCCCCGGCAATGACCCGTACATATCCTTCTGTCGAAGTGACGGCTTCTTTCTGTTTCTCATTCAACATATCCCACTCGTCCATCATACACCTCCGAACTTATATTCTTATTATACATGTAAGCCGTCAGGTCAGGCAAGACATCTAAAAGTAGAGCGCCATGCCCTTCTGAAATACTTTTTCTATTTATCAGTGAAACAGATACCTGCACAGGATCCTCATATCCATCCTCTATATGAAATAGAAAACAGATATCACAGGAAGAAGTATATACATTGACCAACGGATCCTCTCATAAAAAAACGGGACAGAATTCATTCTGTCCCGTCTTCTTTGTTCAGAAAGAAAAGTATCAGACTTCCATACCGCCGTGTACGAAACGGATTTCTGCCTTTCTTTCTCTTTCCGGTTCTTCCTTATCAAAAGGAGCATCTTTGAAGAGATAATCCCATCTTCCATCCGGATTTCCATAATTCAGGATCGGATCCAGATCATAGCCCAGCCAGTTTGGATTACCATCAGCAAAAGCGATCTGGGTAGACCAGAGATAGGTGTAACCTTTTCTCTGTTCATCCCTGATGAGACTCTGATGAGAGCCGTTGTCAGCCGCCAGATGGTCGGCAGCCCAGGTGACTTCTCCCGTTTCCGGATCATAGGCCGCTCTGGTCAGGAAGACTTTAAGAAGCGGTGTACTGTATCCTTCATAAATCTTCCATGTCTTTCCAAAATTGAATCCGCCATAGGTGCCTTTCGCAAGAGAATCTGCACTGCCTGCATCAAGAGCATAGCCATCGACGATGCTTCCTGTATTGGAAGCAGCAAGAATCTTGTCTTTTCCAGTAAGGGAGTATACATTCTTCAGGAGTCCCTTATTTTCACCGGCAATGGATCCGCCATTGGATTCACTGGTGGTGTATCCATTGGTAAGTGTTCCCTGATTGCTGCCCACAAGTCCGCCGACAGCAGTCTTTCCTTCCACTTTTCCAGCGTTTCCATCCTGATCAAAAATCGTGCTGAATACCTGATCAACAAGACCCACATTGATACCGGCAATACCGCCGACATTCGTGCTGTTCTTAGCCTTGATGGCGCCCGTATTGTAGGCTGCCGTTACACTTCCCGTATTCTTTCCAACGAGTCCGCCGATGTTTTCCCCGGCACCTTCTGTAAATTCACCATCATCAATCTGATGGTTGCCGTTCTGATCATTCCAAACGCCGGCATCAATAACGCCGTTATTATAAATCTGATACTTATAGTATCCGTCATCTTCATCACGGCCGCCGGAAATAGTGCCGCCATTTTCACCGACCAGGCCACCGACGTTTTTAAGACCGATAACCTCCGCATTCATGCCGTTTACGAGGGTCGTTTTCCCGATGTTCGCCGTGTTTTCAGCAAAGATACCACCCGTTGCCCCGGCATTGGCGCCGCCTGCGACCACCGCATCATTGACGAGGCGGGAATTTGTCACATCACCGTGGTTGACTGCAAAGATACCACCGGCACCGCCCTGAAGCGCCTGAACGGAGCCTGTGTTGGAGGCGTCGATATCAGTCAGGCTATGTTCATTGATACCTGCCACGCCGCCGACATAGTTGGCACCGATCACATTGCCCCGATTCCCAGACAGGTTAAGGAGGGTACCTTTATTGTAGCCCACAATACCGCCTACATAAGTGGCTCCTTCAGCTGTCACATCAGCCAGGTTCGTTGCATTTCCAATGGTGCCTTCTTGTTCATTGATGCCTGCTACACCGCCAAAGTACTTGGCTGTTTTGCCATCTTTCAGAGCGTCTTTATTGATGCGGAGAGAAATGTTGTTATGGGGATTTTCAATGTAGCCCGTATTTTTCCCGGCAATACCGCCCACGTATTCTGCGCCTTCTACGACGCCATCACTTAAAGTCCTGCTTGCTTCCGTATCTACGATACGGCCTGCATTTTGACCGGCAATGCCGCCCACATAGGTCGTTCCCTTAATCATGATGGATGTATCATTGATAATATCTGTCAATGTAGAATCTTCCCTGTTGGTACCTACAATGCCGCCGACATAAGTCGTACCTGTGACATTGCCGCCGTTGCGTCCATTCAGGATGGATCCATCGTTATCTCCGACGAGGCCGCCGATTTCCTGAGCTGCGTCCTGAGCTGCGCCTTTGCCTTCGACACGGCCGGCATTCGCTGCATTTACAAGGGAGCCGCTCTTTTCATTGATTCCCACAAGACCGCCGGTCTTTTTGCCGCCCGTGACAAAGCTTTCGTTATAGGCGTTTTCAATAGAACCGGTGTTGATACCGGCAATGCCGCCAACAGCAGAGCTTTCGGAATCACCGCCGTTCGTAACACCAAGGTTATCCACTTTGGAAAGAGTACCCTCATTTCGGCCTGCTACACCGCCAAGGCCGGAAGATGTAGCCATGCTTCCTGCCACAGCACTGTTGCTTTCGCTGTTATCGATGACTGCTCCGGTTTTATTGATTCCAGCAATACCGCCTGCCATGGCCTGCTGGCTGTTTGCGATGACGTTGCTCACAGACGTACTGTCACGAATAGTATTTTCATTGGCGCCGACAAGACCGCCAGCCTGTCCATCTGATGTGATGGTATTACCGTAGGTCGTGATGTCAGAAATCGTCCCTTTATTGACGCCTGCAACGGCCCCCACATTATCCTTGCCCGTAAAGTTGCCGGCAAGAACGGAAAGGTTTTTCACTTTCCCCTGTTCTCCCACAGTGGAAAAGACACCTATATTTGTGGCATCGCTTCCGCCTGCCGTAAGGCCGATAATGGCATGCCCACGTCCATCAAAGGTACCTTGGTAGTCTTTATTGCTGCCAATAGCTTCATAGCCTTCCAAGACACTGGCATCAATATCACTCTTAAGTGCGTAATTATAGTAAGCCGCATCAGAATCTTTGTTAACGAAATCCTGAATGCCCTGAAGCTGATCCGCCCCATCGACCCACACATACATGAACCCATTGGTCTTATCCGTTGCAGAGCCAAAGATCGGATAAGAATTTTCTCCGATTTTTACGGTCGCATCCATGCTGTTGAAAGCATTTTTGATGACATCTTCATTGGCTTCGCCTTCACGGCCGAACTTATTGAAGGTGTATCCACCCTTTGCATCATCCCAGAGATCAACGGCAAATTTAGCGTCCCCTGATACTGTTTCAAGGGTGATCTTGCCTTCTCCCGTATCTTTTTTGAAATGATTCATAAAGTCTTTCAGGCCTTCAGCCTGGTTTTGAGGTTTTGCATCAAGACCAATATTGGTCACGTCGAGAACGACTTCACTGGCGTCTCCTGTGCTCTTGAGGGCAATATCCTTTCCAATGGAAAGGTCGCTTTCCACATAGACGTCGCCCGTTCCTTCAACGTTAAGACTTCCGCCGGTCCTCACAAGGCCCTTACCCTGGATACCGTACCCCAAGGTCACGGAACCGTCATGTTCCTCATCGCCTGCGGTGATGGTCACATTTCCAGTTCCTTGCGAGGTGACAGTCTTACTGTAGCGGATACCCGTTTCGGTGACAGCCTGGTTCATATCACTGACGTCACCATACGAAGCATCATCATCTCTTTTTTCTGCAATGCCCGGTACCGTCGTTTCGCCCCCTTCTTTGACGCTTTCAATCTTTCCATAGCTCTTTACATCGCCTGCGGTGATGGAAATATCGCTGGCGCCATTTTCTCCCGTCGCCACGATGTTGCCGTCAAGGGAGAGAAGGCCGTCTGCCGAAATCGTGACGGAAGAGCCGTGAAGGTCGAAAGGTGTATCATATATTTAGACAGTATAAAACGAGACTTTTTTGAAAGGAGCT
>OLSG01002219.1_pt1 | contig 17225 bp, 14 predicted proteins | sample 1673041 | NCBI WGS metagenome assembly OLSG01 (sample SAMEA3136749, study PRJEB25190) | human gut metagenome | reverse complement strand
TTTCTTTGTTTTTTTGGCAATTCAATTATAAGGGTTCTTCTTTTTTCTTGTCCAATTTACAATAATTTTTACTTACCGAGAAAAATTTTACACTTAGGTAAATTTGTATCATAAAAATTCCCTGTTTTAACGTTACTGCGCGATATTTTCAGCTTATTTTCATATTATGGTAAAATCATAAACTTTTTATACCAATTAGTTATCGGACTAAATTTGTCTTGATATCATCTTACAGCATGCTCATTTACGGCCATAAGAAAAGTCCTTTCGGATGAAGTCACATCAGACTCAATAAATAGAGATTTGCATGTCAGAAAAACCATTTATCTCAAAAACCTCTGCATCCACGGGAAATCTATAGAAAGTAATCATTTTAACAAATAATTGATGAATTACTATTAAATTATACTGATAAAATATGATACAATATAGAAAAATCATAGAAAGGGGATGACAATGATGAGTAATAAAATGATAGGTATCATTGCGGAATGGAATCCATTTCACAAAGGCCATGAATATTTAATCAGCACATTGAGAGAACAGGTGGGAGATGCACCAATTCTAGCCGCCATGAGCGGCTCATTCGTGCAGCGCGGTGAGCCTTCATTATTTGATAAATGGACAAGAGCAGGTTGGGCATTAGAAGGTGGCGTAGATATTGTAATAGAGCTTCCAACACTCTGCGTCATACAGAGTGCAGATATTTTTGCAGAAAGAAGTGTAAAACTTCTGGCCGCCTCTGGATGCAGGGGAATTTGTTTTGGCAGTGAATCCTTAGGGAAAGAAGAGCTGCTTGATGCGGCCTCTTTCTCATTGACCTCACTTTATCTGCGTCATTTGCATAAAGGACTTGATGATGGTTTATCTTATGCAGACGCAGCCTATGAAGCGATGAAAGAACACTCTAAGGCTCTGGCAGATGAATTAAAAAAGCCAAACAATCTCTTAGGATTCCGATATGTAGAATCCATCCTGAGGCACCGGTATGATATGGATATCTACGTGATCCATAGAAGTGAAGTCAAAAACATGTCTGCAACCAGGGCAAGAGAAAATCTGATCAGCAGCGGAAGATGTTCTCTACTCCCCTCGTATGCGTCAAAAGAAGCGATCCAATTGATGAAAGAGGGCCGCTATACAGATTATAAACGTTACGAAGATTCATGCCTTCTCCTTTCCAGATTAATGACAAAGGATGAACTTGAGGAAACAAGATTATTCACGGAAGGGTTAGATAATAAATGGTTTAAAGAATCCCAATCAAAAGATTATTCAACCATGCTGATGAATATAAAGAGCAAGCGATACCTTTACAGCAGATTAAAACGGATAAGTGCCGCTCTTTTACTATCTAATCAGGGCCCTTCCATTTTCACATGCCCTATTGAGCCATCTTACGCGCGCATATTAGGTTTAAGAAAAGAGAAAAGCAGCCTCATTAACGACATTCATCTTCCTGTAGTAACAAGCATAGCTAAGGCACTTCGTACACTTCCAAAAGAAGCTCTGGCCTCTCTTAAAATAGACGTTAAAGCTACAGATATCTTTTCATATTGCCAGACTGCTAATGAATATCGCGCTTCCAGGCTTGATTTCTACGAACATCCGATCATACTGTAATCAATTTTATGGAATGTTATAACCTTATAGAAAGATGCTGTAAACGAGGTAATAACCTCTATTTACAGCATCTTTTTTCAATCGTGCTGGAACACAGCGCGATGTTGTAAGAGAGCATAACTCTTTACTGTAATTTATAAATTTAAATATTATAATAACTTGTTATTTATAATTAGTTATTATCTTCTCTTTACATCATCTAATAAATCTATTATTATTTAAAGAAATGTAATAATTTTACAACATTATCAATATTATCGGAGGAAGTTTTATGGATTTCGAATTAAACTGGCCCGTAGCATTGGCCTTTATTCTTTATTTAGCATTAATGATGCTCATTGGCATTCACTATTCAAGGAAACAGAAAAATCTGTCATCCTATATTCTGGGAGATCGTCAGATGGGCCCCTGGTTGACTTCTATGAGTGCCGAGGCCTCTGATATGAGTGGATGGATGCTGATGGGTCTTCCAGGATATGCCTATCTCCATGGCCTTTCTGCATTTTGGACTGGTATCGGATTAATTATTGGCACATGGGCTAACTGGGTCCTTGTTTCCAAAAGGCTTCGCAATTACACAGAAGTAGCAAACAACAGTCTAACCATCCCTGACTACCTTTCAAACCGTTTCGAAGACCACCGGAATGGACTGCGATTAATCTGTGCCCTTTTTATTATTCTTTTCTTCATCATTTATACTTCTTCTGGATTTGTTGCTGCAGGAAAATTATTTAATACTATTTTTGGAATTCCTTATATACATGCGCTTCTTCTTGGTGCATTTGTTGTAGTTTTCTATACTTATCTGGGGGGATTCTCTGCTGTAGCCCTTACGGATTTGATTCAGGGTACAATGATGTTCTTTACTGTTATATATATCCCTGTTGCCGGTATTATTGCATTGGGAGGCCCCATTCCAACACTGGACATTATTTCACGGGAAGGAGCAGACTTTTTCTCATTCTTCCCTGATTCCACCGGACCCGCTGCTCTTGCAATTATGCTGATTTCCTCACTAGGCTGGGGCCTGGGCTATTTTGGACAGCCACATATCCTTGTAAAATTTATGGCTATCAGTAATCCGGCGGAGCTGAAAAAATCCACCCACATCGCTATGACTTGGGTCCTTCTTTCCTTAACTTTTGCAATCGGCATAGGTATCGTAGGCAAAGCCTACCTTTCGACTCCACTTGAAAATGCAAATGCGGAAAGAGTATTTATTCTCATGGCTGAATCACTGTCTTCTCCATTTATTACCGGTGTCATCTGGTCAGCAATTCTTGCAGCAATTATGAGTACAAGCTCCTCTCAGCTTCTTGTTACTTCTTCTGCTGTTTCTCGTGACCTCTTTCAGGCTTTTTTAAAAAAGGATGCCTCCGAAAAAACTTTAATACGAATCTCTCGTTTAAGTGTCCTTCTCGTTTCGGCCATAGCAGTCTATCTGGGTTCTGATCCAAACAGTTATATTTTCTCCATCGTTTCTTATGCATGGGCAGGATTTGGCGCATGCTTTGGTGCTACCGTTCTTCTTTCCCTGTACTGGGATAGAATGACTCTAAAAGGAGCCTATGCAGGTGTAATTGCCGGTGGTTTAACAGTACTTATATGGAAACAGTTTGAATGGTTCAATCTCTATGAATTAATTCCTGGATTTGCATTTTCTGTTATTGCTATTATTGCAGTCAGCCTGCTTGATAAGAAACCTGCAGACAGTATATACGAAACATTCCATAAAGCAATTGATCGCTCTAAATAAAATAAGAAAGACCAACCAGTCGCCACACTATTTAAACTGACGGCTGGTTGGTCTTTTTATTAAATCCAATATTTATTTTCAAAAGAGCTGCAAATAAACAAAATATTACTGAAATTATGGATAAAAAGTATTATACAGAACCAGTAATATCTTTCTAGATTTCTAACGAAATAATAAAGGTGCCTGATGTGATCAGGCACCTTTATTATTTACAGCCGTTCAAATCACTTTGAACAGCCATTTCTGTTTGCAAACGAGCATTCAATAAGCCGAGTTCTGTACCGCTTTACGCGGTGATGATTATCTGTCTAGTCAGCTAATTACTTAACTGCTCAAGCGACGCTACCCGGAAGGTCAGCGGGCAACCTCAACCCTTCCCTATTCGGTCTTGCTTCAGATGGGGTTTACCAAGCCAATCAGTCTCCTGATTGCTGGTGCGCTCTTACCGCACCTTTCCACCCTTACCATTTACATGGCGGTTTTCTTTTCTATGGCACTTTCCCTAGGGTCACCCCCGCCGGACGTTATCCGGCATCTTGCCCTGCGAAGCTCGGACTTTCCTCACGCCTTACGGCCCGCAATCATCTTTCCTGCTCGCGACTTGTATTATATCATTGCCGAATAAAAATCTCAAGGAATTTTAATCCAATCCTTTTAAAATTTATACAACCACAGGATAACTCTCCCTGTATGTAAATATACTTATATAGTATCAAAAATATCTTTTGCCACCGGATCTTCAATAACCGTCAGATTCCATCTTTTTTTACATGCTTCTTCCTTTATTCTTAAGGCAATTTGAGGAATGATTATTCTTTCAGTATAGAAATGTCCTCCATCAGCAATCAGCAGGCCAGAAGATACAGCATCCTGTGCTTCATGATATTTCAGGTCACCAGTAAGATAAAGATCAGCTCCCCTGGATTTCGCCATAGCAGCAAATTCACTTCCGGCACCTCCGAGCACCGCTACCTTTCTAACAGTAATATCTGTATTCCCTGCAAATCGAAGAACGGGAATTCCCAGTCGTTCTTTTATATAAGATAATGCTTCTCTTCCAGACAAAGGATATTCAAGAACGCCGATCCTTCCCATGAACTCCTGATCACTATGATTTTTTACTTCATAAATATCATAATCAAAAGAAAATCCTGATTCTGTTATGTCATGAAGGATTCGGGAGAATACCTTACTCTTCACATTAAATTCTACTTTCACCAGACTGTCCGATATAGGGCGGCTCTGTATATAAGCTGCTTCATATCTGTAATTGTCATTTAAAAACTTTATGAGGGATGTCTCTTCCCCATGCTGTAAATAACATTTCACATTAAAAACAGGATATGCTTTAGCGGGAATAAGTCCCTCTCTGTTTTTAAGGTCCAATACATCAGCAAGCACATCATTGACCCCTTCTTTGGCAGTATCAAGATTCGTATGAGCTGCAAAAGAGACAATGTTATGTTTAAGCAGTTTTTCAATGATTCTTCCCTTATAGGTTCGTGTGTCAATACCATGAACCGCTTTAAAAAGAAACGGATGATGTGTGATAATCATAGAAATATTTTGACTTATTGCATAATCGACATTATCTTCTGTCAAATCAAGCGCCACTAAAACTTTATCTACATTCTGTTCAGGATTCCCTACCTGCAGTCCTGAAAAATCCCATCTTTCTGCCAATTCCTGAGGAGCCCATACATTCATCAGATCTATAAGATCCTGTGCTTTTACTCTCATAAGAATGCCTCCAAAATCTTCTTTTCTTTTAATGCGTTTTGACGTCTTAAATAATTTCTTTTATTATCTGTATCTTCTGCAATCCCCTGAATGAGGTCATTTCTCTTCTTTATCAGCTTTTTTAAATGCCGATAAAATAAAGGATGATTCCTGTAATCCTCTGTACATCCTATTTCTGCATCCAAATATGAAAGTTCATTCATTTTTCCCGGAACTGCCCTGAACATTTCATACAGATGTCCTCCTTCCAGAGCAAGTTCTTCTTTTTCTATTTTAAAGCCATGAGATGAAAGATATTGCTTTAATTCAGCAGTATGATTCTGCGGCTGAAGTACAAGCCAGTGCAAATGTTTTGCTTTTTCCAGACCGTCTTCCAATATCTGGAGAATCATCAGTCCACCCATTCCAGCAATGACGACACCATCTACTTCTCCATCGGATACCGGTTCTAATCCTGATCCCAGACGAATCTCAACATCATGAGATTTACCCTCTTGAAAAATGTGTTCTTTCGCTCTTTCAAGCGGCCCATGATTTATATCACATGCAATGGCTTTCCTTACCTTATTCTCTTCTAAGAGGGATAAAGGAATATATCCATGGTCTGTGCCAATGTCTGCCATAGATTGCGAAACAGGTACTAGGCTGATAACCTGCTTTAATCTGTCACCAAGTTTCATATTTCACATCCTGTCATAAAAAAAGCTGAGCCAAAGGCTCAGCTTTTGTATTGGTGGGCCCACCAGGACTCGAACCTGGGACCAGACGGTTATGAGCCGTCGGCTCTGACCAACTGAGCTATAGGCCCATGTGCACCAACTCATGTTATTTTAACAGTTATATCCGAATACGTCAAGATTACACATTCCCCATTTCTAAAAATTCAAAAAAATAAACTATATCCGCTCAAATGCGGAATACAGTATTTTCCATAACTCATAACAGTAAAGTCAGAAAAGAAACAATGAGAAATCCGAAAAATATTTTCCCCAAAACCTATTTAAATGTCCTCAGCAGGTTACAGTGATCTCAAAACATAAAAAGATGATACTCCTTCATTATGAAAGAGTATCATCTTTTATTGATTAATTAATGACCGTGCAGATTTTTTCAGTTTCTGCAGGGCTTTACCTTCAATCTGACGAATTCGTTCTCTGGTTACTTCAAAATATCTCCCCACTTCTTCCAGTGTTCTTGTTTTACCATCTTTCAGTCCAAAACGAAGTTCCAATACTTGTCGTTCCCTTTCGGTCAGATTTTGAAGAAGTTCTTCAATCTGCTCTCTTAATAATATGGATCCAGCCGCATCATCAGGTGCTATTGCCTCATGGTCTTCAATGAAGTCTCCTAAATGGGAATCTTCTTTTTCTCCAATCGGGGTTTCCAGTGAAATAGGATCCTGAGCAATTTTTTTAACTTCCCTTATCTTTCCTACTGTAACATCCATAGCTTTAGCTAATTCTTCATTAGTAGCTTCTCTGCCCTTTTCCTGCAGCAGCTGCCTGGAAATACGATTCAGTTTGTTAATTGTTTCAACCATGTGAACAGGTACACGAATCGTTCTTGCCTGATCTGCAATGGCTCTTGTAATGGCCTGCCGAATCCACCATGTAGCATAAGTAGAAAACTTATATCCTTTTGTGTAATCAAATTTATCTACTGCCTTTAAAAGTCCCAGATTTCCTTCCTGAATTAAATCAAGAAATTGTAACCCGCGACCCAGATATTTCTTGGCAATAGAAACAACCAGACGAAGATTCCTATCAGCCAGCTCCTGTTTAGCAAGACGAGCAGATTCTTTTTCTTCATCAGTAGCATCCGGCTGTGTTCCCCGTTCCACCGCTTTTGCAAGTTTGATTTCTTCTTCACTGCTTAAGAGGCTTAATGCACCAATTTCCTTGAGATACATCTTAACCGGATCATCAATGGAAATAGAGCTGTCCAAGCTGCTTACGGTATCAATGTCCTCTTCGGAATCTTCAAGATCTCCCTCTTCTTTGTCAATGAATTCAAATTCATCATCTGACGCATCAGCATCAAAATTTATTTCATACTGATCTTCATGTAAGGCTGCATATAATTCACTCAAATCATCTTCACTTAAATTTTTTTCGGAGATAAAATCCATGATATCTTTATTGGAGATTACATGATTATGAGCTTTCCTCTTTAATTCATTAATCCAATTATTTAAATACTTACTCTTTTTCGCCATAGTATTTCCCCCTCCGAAAAGCTGAACCTGATATTGCATCCTACTCAATACTGTACCTGTCAAAGATTATCCCAGCATCATGATATCTTTGCTGATACGAATACAAAGCAGCTGCTCTTCTCTTGCCTTTTCTGGATCACTGCTCAATAATTCCTGTGCTCGTTTAGTATGAATTCTGTATTCTTCCTGCAGATATATTTTTTTCATAGGCAGTATATATTCCTCTTTAGGAACTGTTCCTGGTGTTTCCTCTTTCATCTGAATCTTTGCCAAACGGGCAATATCCTCTCTTGGCAGTTTATTTTCGATCTGTTCCGCAGTCAGTGCAATTCCATCCTTATGAAGCCCTTTACAGATATTGAATAATCTTTCATGGAAATCATCTGCAAATTGATATGTTTCCAATTCCTCCCATCCCTCCGGAAGAACATGATATGTTAAACAGTAGTTCAACAATCCTTCTTCCAGCATTTTCTGTCTATTCTTCTGAGGATCCGCACTTGATTCCTCTTTTTCCACCGGTATTTTCTGGGATATATACACAGATGAATTGTTTTTTCTGGCATAAACCAAAGCTTCGCTTCGAATCATGCCTTCATCCATATGCATCGCTCTTGCCATCTTTTTTATGAATGAATTCAGCTGAAACGCATCCCCTTGGACCAAAAGTGTAGAAAACATTTCATCTAAAATATGATGCTGCCCATCCAAAGTCGTACTGTCATACTGTCTGACGAGAGAATGGAAGAGGAAATCCATTGCCGGTTCAGCACGTTTAACCGCTTCCAGATAAGCCTCAGCACCATGAAGATTGACAAACTCATCCGGGTCTTTACCTTCCCCCAGGTGAACAACTCTGAGTTTTAATCCAATCGTTCCTGCAATCTCCAATGCTCTCTTTGTTGCATTCTGTCCAGCAGCGTCCATATCATAACTGAACACAATTTCATCGGCGTATTTTTTTAACAGTCTGGCCTGTTCTATCGTGAATGCGGTTCCAAGAGATGCTACTGCATTATTTACACCGTGTGCATGAAGAGAAATAGCATCCATGTATCCTTCTACCATAACAGCCTGCCTTTTTTGTCGAATTGCAGGAAGCGCCTGATAAATCCCAAAAAGCAGCTTTCTTTTATTAAAAATAGGAGTTTCAGGAGAATTAAGATATTTAGGCTTGCTGTCATCCATGACCCGCCCGCCAAAAGCAACAATTTCTCCTTTCAGATTCCAGATTGGAAACATACAGCGATTACGAAAAACATCATAGTATCTTCCATTTTTGTTCGCACAAAGACCGGCTTCAACAAGAAGATCGCTACTTATTCCTTTCTTTGTTGTAAAATCACGATAAAGCTTCTGCCATTCCGGCGGTGCAAATCCTAATTTAAATTTCTCTATTGTTTCTTTATCTAAATGACGCTTGCTGAAATAAGCAAGTCCTGCTTTCCCCATCTGTGTTCTGGTTAAACAATTATGAAAGTAGGAGCCTGCAAGAGCAGTAATTTCCTGAAGCTTATGATTTCTAATCGCCCTTTTTCTTTCCTCAGGAGATTCTTCCTTCTCCGGCAATTCAATATGAGCATACTGCGCCAGTCTTTCAACCGCTTCAGAAAATGTTAAATTCTCTATTTTCTCTATAAATGTAATCGCATCACCACTGGCATGACATCCGAAACAATAATAAAAACCCTTCTCCGGTGAAACTGCAAAGGATGGTGTGCGCTCCGGCCCATGAAAAGGACAGGATGCCATATAGTATCTTCCATGCTTTTTTAATTGAACATATGACCCGATAAGATCAACCAGATCTATACTTTCTTTTAAACGCTGAATAAATTCATTTGGAAATACAGACATCACACCCTCCTTTCATAAAACTGAGCAGATGAAATATAAAATAAAACACCGATATGAAAAGAACGCATAAAATTAATTCAATCATCGGTGTTTTTATTACCCCCTTGGGGATTCAATCATTTATTTAACAGAATGGGTTAATTCCTGCCAACGAGTTAACAGAATACGCATATAAGTATCCGGAGATAACCCAAAGCTGCCTAATGAATAACCATCACTGACTTCTACTAATAGAGTTTTCCCCGTATCAGTCACTCCAAAATCAATCGCATATGCAGATGGTGCTTTTGTATAAGCTTTGACTGCATTTTTTAAAATATCAACATCAGGGAAAACATCCCATCGGCCTTTATATGGTGTAAGCCCCTTGATTTCACCGTTTAATATCCATAAACGCCATTCAGAAATAAAATTAACCTTTTCACTACACCAGACATCAATATCTTCCAATCCTCCGCCTAATTTAATCAGATCTTCGGATTTATCTAAAACTGTGCCGCGAAATCTTTTAATATCTTCAACTGGTTTCACAAATACATGCCAATCCTCAGCATGACTGGTAATTGTAAAAAGAGTTGATTTCCAAATTCTGCGTCCGGTAAATGGGAGGAGTTCATCAGGATAGTCTAATGGCTCCAGACGGACTCCAAAACGCTCTAAAGCTACTTTAACATCAGAAACAGTACCAATAACTGGATCTTCAGGTCGGTTATCTGTAATAGAATAAACAGCTTTATATTTGACTACAGGAATTCCGAGGTCTTTACAGCCTGTATATGCATAATAGCAACTGGGATCATAGAATTCACCTGTATGTTTAATACGGATATACGCCTTCATGGACTCTCTCCAATCAAAGATAAAAATACTGCTTTGAAGTTAATGATACCATTTTCCTTCATAAATTTCCAGTCTTTTGCGAATTTATTCTTATTACAGCCCGAAATCAGTTGATGTACCTCTACCTAATTTTTTGCAAAAAATATATCAATGGTTTGAGGGATATAACTAAAAGTATAAATTTAAAACTCCCCATAAAAATGATTCATCATCTTATATAGGGAGCATTCGATTCTTTACCAGAAATAATAAAGTGCAAAAGCCGCTACAAAGAACCGGTATACAGCAAAACCAGTCAAAGTAGATGTATTTAAGAATTTTAAAAACCAGAGAATTGAGATGTAGGCTACAACGAAAGCAGTAACAAAACCAGTTGCCAGAATCCCAAAATCATTCATAGATAAGCTGCCAGCAACTTTTAACAAGTCATAAAAGCAGGCAAGGAACATCAGCGGTACAGCCATTATAAAAGTAAAATCAGCACCCGCTTTTCTGGAGATTCCCAAAAGAAGACTTCCTGCTATGGTACTGCCACTTCTTGAAAATCCCGGCCAAAGGGAAAGGCACTGAAACAATCCAATAATAAAAGCCTGCTTTGTATCAATCTGATCAACATCGTTAATAATGAATTCTTTATTCTTTCTTGCCTTCTCCGCACCAATCATAAAAAGTCCCCCAAGGACCAGACCTATAATTACAGTAGTTGTGCTGAACAGGGTGTGTTTTATAAATCCATGAAAAACGAGACCTAGAAGGCAGGCAGGAAACATGGCAATACAGATGTTAAAGACAGAAGGCCCCTTTTTCCTAAACCAATGATGGGTATTCAGAATAAAGGTAAATTTTTCATGATAGACCACAAGAACAGATAAGATTGCCCCCAGCTGAATAAATACATCAAACAGATTTGCAAGATCCCCCTTAAACCCCAGCATATGTCCGACAATGATCATATGTCCTGTTGAAGAAACCGGAATATATTCGGTCAAACCTTCTACAATACCTATAACTAACGCATAAAAATATTCGTTCACTCTTACACCTCAAATTGATTCATCTTAACGAACCGGATTTATTAAACTAATAATTCCATCAACCTTGTTATTAATCAGACTGATGATCAGAACATTATTTTTTCCCTTGGAGAAATACACATAGGACATCTTTGGCTGCACACCTGACGCATCCAATTCAATTCGATGAGGTTTGCCATAAAGCAGATCTACCGTTGATACCTGATCTCCCAAGGTAAGGCCTCTTGACGTCAGCATTCGTGTATCAGTCAAAAACATGGCAGAAATCAGATGTTTAGACGATGTGGCCCGAATGGCATATCCAGAGTAATAAGTAACTTCTTCTTTAGGACTTCTTGCCTTCTTCTCCCATTCATCAAAAGAATACGGTCTGAATACATCTCCTATTTTAAAACCGGCTATCTGGAAGTCTCGATCTTCCAAAAAATAAAGGTTTTGAATATTCAGATAGGATTTTTCCTCTTTAATTCCCACAGAATCATGAATAATCATCTGGATGGAAGTAACCCTGTCATTTTGAACGGTAAAAATAATCTTTTTATTATTTAATCCATATTGAAAAAAGAATCTATCTTTATTTCCATCCCAAAGAATCTGATCTGCCCTGCCATAAAGACGAAGCAGATTTTCTCTGCTGCTTCCTACTCTTATCCCTCGTGCAGTGGATTTACCTTCACCTGTCAGCTTTATTTCAAATATTCCGGTAGCCGGAATATTAAAATCAGCAGGAAGATCTTTTCGATCATTATATTTTACCAATAGGGGAGCATATTTCTGAACCGAGATATCCTTCCATGAGAATACCTCCCTTACAGTCCCTTTTTCATGAACAGCCGGAATACCCCATTCTGTCAATGCCTTTTGAACTGAATCTCCCAGTGAAATTCCTTCAATGGTAAAGTCATCATTTCCAAGTTTTTTTGCATTAATATCTTTTAGGGTCTCCTTAATATAATGAGCAGTTTTATCCGTCATTTCTTTTTTCTTCTGATGAGATTCAGATGATAAACTATTACTTTGATTAAGAGCGATCTCTTTCTCGGAAGAAACAACTTCTGGATGAGTTACTGCATTTTCTGCATAAACAGGATCTGCAGAACCTGTTAAAATGAGAATTGCTGCAGCAGCCAGGATCGTTCCCATTTTATTCATAGATATCCCCCCTCCTTTCAGAATTAAACAACCATACTGTCCTATTATGCAAGTGCCGGCACGTCCTGTCAAGAACTGCCCTGTTAAAGAAATTTTAAATTAAAGAGAGAGGCCCGACTGAACACTCTCTCCTTATTTATAAAACCTATTTACGATATTTATTGATAAATTGTTCTATCCTATTCATTGCCTCTTTAATATTTTCCCGACTTGCCGCATAGGAAATTCGAACATGATCCTTCCCCTGTGGTCCAAAGCAGGTCCCCGGGATAACGCTGACTTTGAATTCGTAAAGTAACCGTTCTGCAAATTCTTCATCACCCATACCCGTTATAGAGATATCAGGAAAAATATAAAATGCTCCCTTTGGTTTAGATACAGGCAGCCCCATTTTTTTCAGGCTTTCATAAACTATTTCTCTTCTGGCTGCATATTCATCATACATGTTTTTTACATCATTATCACAATATCTTAAAGCAGCAACAGCACCATATTGACTTGTTATGCTGGCACAAAGTATTTCATACTGGTGCACTTTATAGATATCTTCCATGATTTCTTCAGGGCCACAGATGTAACCTACGCGGAGTCCTGTCATCGCATAGGATTTTGAAAAACCATTTAATGTTAATGTACGTTCCCTCATCCCAGGCAATGATGCAAAACAAATATGTGTACCATCATAGGTAAGGTCACAATATATTTCATCAGAAATGACGATAAGATCATGTTTCTCCGCAAACTCTGCTACCTTCATCAGAGATTCCCTATCCATGACGGTTCCTGTTGGATTATTGGGATAACCTATGATGATTGCCTTCGTCTTTGGTGTTAATTTCTTTTCCAGTTCTTCTACAGTAAGCTTGAATTCATTATCTGGATAAGTAGGAACCAGAACAGGGGTCCCCCGTGCTATTGAAACACAGGCAGGATAAGCAAGATAGGCGGGATCGGGAATGAGAACTTCATCCCCCGGATTCAGGATCGTTGTCAGAATGACACTGATTGCCTCAGAAACACCAATCGTAACAATGATTTCATTATTCGGATCATAATCCAGCTGATATCTATTTTTAAAAAGCTTTGAAATTTCCTTTCTTAACTCTATAAGTCCCCAATTGGAGGTATAGGAAGTTTCTTTTCTTTTCAAGCTGTCAATACAGGCGTTAATAACTGTATCCGGTGCAGAACAATCCGGTTCGCCAATCCCCAGAGAAATGATATCTTCCATACTACTTGCCATATCAAAAAATTTTCTAATACCGGAAAATGGTATTTCTTCAATATTTGATGCAACTTTACTTTTCCAATCCATAACCGGATTCTCACTTTCTTTACTGTCAGGAATTAATATAAACGGAATCGGAAATATCCTAAGAAATCAGTGATAAATATTCTCCAATGCGTAATATCATCATCAAATGTATTCTATTTAGTTTCCGCAACTTTTGTCCCCAGATTTTCACATCTTGTCAAAGCTGTCTTGTCAGGATATCCATAGGCAAGGAGCGGCTGCTGCGGGAAAATTCCTCCAGCAAAATGAAGTTCATTATACCAGGAATTCAACCATGCGCCGCGGCTCCAGCCACAAGATCCAAAGATGCCCATAATCTTTCCCTTAAGGTAAGGCTTTAACCTATCGCAGAATGGTCTCATCTGGGCTTCCTCTATGACTTCAACACCCCATGCCGAACATCCAAGAATGATATATTTATAATTTCCCCCTATTTCTTCGGGGTCCACGTCAGAAACAGAGGCGAGCAGAACATCCGCACCTGCACTCTTTGCACCTACTGCTACAGCTTCTGCCATAGCCTCTGTATTTCCTGTAGAGGAATAATATATAACGGCTACTTTTTCAGCCATGGTCTGTCTCCTCTTCTTATAAAAAAAAGCGTCCCCAAAAGAACGCTCTTTTTATAAATAATAATTTAAGCCTTTGCTACAGTTTCACCAAGCTTTTTGCAAGCTTCCAATGCATCATCATCCGGGTAGCTGTATGCCTTAACCGGTTCAGCAGCCAGTTCAACACCTGCTTCTTCAAAACGATTTTTCCAGGTTTCGATCCAATCTCCCTGATTCCATGCATAAGAGCCAAAAATAGCAACTACTTTACCCTTCAGGTGCGGAAGCAGTTCTTCGAAGAATGGTTCAAATTCATATTCTTCCAGCTCTTCATTACCCATAGCCGGGCAGCCTAAAACAATATGATCAAACTGAGCTACATCAGCAGCAGAAGTATCGCTGACAAAACTCAGGACAGTTTCTGCACCTGCAGCCTTTGCACCTTCTTCTACAGCCTGTGCCATAGCTTCTGTATTGCCAGAACCGGACCAGTATACAATTGCAACTTTTGCCATTTTAAAATTCCTCCTATCAACTTTACATTGATATAAATCTCTTACTCTTTATATCTTACTGATTCATGTGCCTGTTGTCAATTTCTCTAATTCCTTTATGTGGAAGAAAAATTAAGCAGTGTTTCCTTCCGCGGAAACTTTCTTTTCATGATCATATCACGAATTGAATTGGTAATATCAGACCTGTCTCCATCAGTATTCAGAATTCCAAGTGTAGTGAAGTATCCATCACACTGGAGGATCAGTGTATAAGCCTCATTATAAACAATCCCATTTTCTTTTCTGGGGACTCTAAAAAAGCCTTCCCATCTTGGATGCCTGCGATCTTTAATTTTCTTCAAAGGTGCATCTCCTTCGAAAATGGCACCATCATTGATTAATTGTTTATTAAAATACGCAGCAATAATATCCATCTGTTCTACTGGAGAATCTCCCTTATGGCTTATCTCCCCAATTTCCAGAAGAAATGGAATTCCTAATTTATGGGACATTGCCCAACCATATGAAAAATCAGGTCCCTGTTTCCAGGTCATAGTGTAATATTCACTGGATGTAATCCCCCTGCGGAGAAAGAATCGTTTGGTCCCACCATCGCTTAAAAAGGGCAATGCTTCCTGAGCGCCCTTTTTAATGGTCATGTTCTTGGGAATAACCATCGTACCAATCCCTGTCAGATCAAATTTATCTGCAGCGAAACTATTCAGGACTCCTCCGAAAAAGATGCCTGCAGTGAGGATAGATACAATTAAGCCCCGTCTCATAACTATGCCTTCTTCTGTAATTTAGCCCAGGTATCACGAAGGCCTACAATACGGTTACATACCAGGTGTCCTTCTGTGCTGTCCTGATCAATAATGAAATATCCCTTTCTAAGGAATTGGAACCGATCACCAGCATGGTATTCCTTTATGGCAGGTTCTGCCTTACTGTGCATTACTGTTAATGAATGGGTATTGATCTTCTCAATAAAATCCCTGCCATCTTCTTTATCATCTGGTGAAATGAGGTAATCATAGAGCCGTGTTTCTACATCGACTGCTGTATCAGCACATACCCAATGAAGGGTTCCTTTAACTTTTCTGTCAGCTCCTGGTGTGCCGCTGCGTGAATCAAAGTCTACTGTACAATGGATTTCTTTTATTTCTCCATTTTCATCCTTTACCACATCTTCGCACTTTACGATGTATGCCCCTTTAAGACGTACTTCTTTACCTGGAGTCATGCGGAAGAATTTATGAACTGGATGTTCCATAAAATCTTCCCTCTCGATATAAAGATTCTTTCCAAAAGGTACCTCTCGGCTACCCATAGTTTCTACTTCCGGATTATTTTCCAGTGTTACATATTCAATTTTATCTTCCGGATAGTTGGTAAGAACCACTTTAACAGGATCTACTACCGTCATGATACGCGGAGCTTTTGCTTTTAAGTCTTCACGAATACAATATTCCAGAAGTGCAATATCTACCAGATTATCAGATTTAGCGACACCGATCAGATCACAGAAACGACGGAGCGATTCAGGAGTATATCCTCTTCTGCGGATACCACTTACTGTTGGCATTCTGGGATCATCCCATCCAGATACAAGACCCAATTCCACCATTTTGCGGAGTTTTCTCTTACTGGTGATCATAGTGGTCACATTGAGACGGGCAAATTCAATCTGTCTGGGTTTTTCCTTCCCTTCAAATGCCTGCAGACACCAATTATAAAGCGGGCGTCTCTCTTCAAATTCCAAAGTGCATATAGAGTGAGTAATTCCCTCAATTGCATCAGAAAGAGGATGGGCAAAATCATAGAGCGGATAAATGCACCATTTATCCCCTGTTCTATGATGAGAAGCATGAAGAATACGATAGATGACCGGGTCTCTCATAACCAGATTCGGCGATGCCATATCAATCTTGGCGCGGAGACATTTTTCTCCATCTTTATACTTTCCTTCTTTCATTTCTTCAAAGAGTTTGAGGTTTTCTTCTACGCTGCGATTTCTCCATGGACTTTCTTTGCCTGGATGTTCCAAATCGCCACGGGTATTATGGATCTCTTCACTGCTCTGATCATCTACATATGCCAGTCCCATGCGGATCAGCTTACATGCATATTCATAAAGCTGTGGAAAATAATCAGATGCATAATGCACAGGTTCTTTCCATTTAAAACCAAGCCATTTGACGTCATTTAGAATTGAATTGACATATTCATCCTTCTCTTTTGTAGGATTGGTATCGTCAAAGCGAACATTGGTCTCGCCATGATATTTAACCCCAATTCCAAAATTAAGGCAGATGCTTTTTACATGGCCAATATGAAGGTAGCCATTGGGTTCAGGTGGAAATCGGGTCATAACCCTGCCTTCTGCATAGACATTATTGGCAATATCTTTATCAATTTCTGCTTCAATAAAATTAGCAGGTTTTCTTTCTTCCATTATAATTTCCTCCGTTCTCTGTTATGCTGCTATTACTAAATATAATATCACATTTTCATTATTTGAGAAAAGTCTATGTACCACTTGTATGTGTCAAGTTTTTCTCGGTTGAGAAGAAACCTCTTATCAATCAATCTCCAGCTCAACCCCCATTTAATCCTCTTGCTAATGCTCCTAAAGGCGATGAAGACGGTCCATATACGCCAATACGCCC
>OLSG01002199.1_pt1 | contig 17345 bp, 33 predicted proteins | sample 1673041 | NCBI WGS metagenome assembly OLSG01 (sample SAMEA3136749, study PRJEB25190) | human gut metagenome | reverse complement strand
TGTAACTTTATTATACTGCGATACCTACCTATGTCAATATGTTTTCGTTAATTTTATAAATTATTTTTCTGCATCATATTCACATACGTTTATATTCGACAGGCAGAAAAAGACGGCCCCGGCACAAGGCCGAGGCCGCCCACTCACGCTTCTGCGGTCACTATGTACTTCTTGAGCTCAAGCAGCTCCAACAAAATCGCGTCGATCCGCCGGTTGATGGCGTCGCTTCCAGCTTTAGGGGGAGACGTCGGCTTCTCGGGGACAGCCACCTGCGTCGGTGCTGGCAGCTCCGTCGGCGTCTGCTCGTCTGGCTTTCCCAGCTTACAGGCGAACACCTTGCCCTCGATCCATGCCCTCGTTTCCTTGCTGCATCCGAAGATGTCCAAAATCATCCGCCCGCAGCGTTCGGTCACGAAGTACATCGGCACAGACCGGCGGGATGCGCCGCCCGTCTTCCCGTTGACCGGAAATGGCAGTTTCACCAGCTTCACGTCGCTCTCGCTCTTTGCTTCGCGCTGGCACCACTTGGTCGGATAGGCGCAGCCACAGGCGGCCAGCAGATCCCGTGCCGCATACATCGTCTCGCCTTCGTTCAAGAGAACGCGGACTGCGCTTCCCTCCTGCTCCACAACGGCTACTCTGCCAATGAAGCTCTTGACGGTCTCGCTCATACCGCACCGCCTTTCTCCGCTTCACGGTTCGCAAAGTTCACCGCGAAGATGGCGTTGCAGACCTCCATGTGGCCGGCGAACTCTTCCATCTCACCCATCAGCGCGTGAACTCTGTCCTTGATCTCGTAGAAGGCCAAGGCGCCTCTGTCCCTCTTCTCTGCCTCTCCCTCGGCCATGTCGAGGAAGTAGAAGTAGGTGGACTCGAACATCTCCAGAAATACATCCAGCTTTGCCGCGTCCGCTCTCAATTTGTCGGGGGTCGTCATCATAAGTGTATTGCTCCTTTCGTCGTTCTTGACAGCGGCCGGCAGCCATGTTACACTTACCTTGCTCGGAGGTGTGTAACGCAGTCACAGGTGGCTGCCGAACCGCCGGAACCCTTGGTGTTGCAAGCACTGAGGGTTCTTTTTTTGTTTCCTGTGATTTGATTATAACATTTTACCTACCTAAAGCAAGATAGGTGCGCGGTAATAACATTTAACCGTTTGGATAACAGCAAAAACGCGAAAAAGCCCTGCGTCAGACGACGCGGGGCTATACTCGTTTTTACGCTCATATACTTTGCCTATCTCTCCTTCAGAATGACCCCGGCCATCTCCGCAAGCATCTCAATCTGGGACGGTGTCGGATCGGACTCAGAAAAAATTTTTTGAATTTTTTCGGCCTCCGTGCCTTCCACGAGGTCTGGCAGGATATAATTCGGTGAAACTCGTAATTCGCGGCATAAAGTGGCGAATACCGGCAGGCTCGGCAACTTCTTGCCTCCCTCAATCTGGCGCAGATACGTCGAATTGATGTTGCAAGCCTCTGCCAGCTTCTCAGCCGTCAGGCCGCGGTCTTTTCGGGCTTTGTTGATTCTCGTTCCAAATAGCTTCTTGTCCACTTTTTGCTCCTCCAATGATGTATGCCGTCGGTTCATACCACCTCTTCTCATAGCTTACAGCCCCGTTGACGCTCACGAAATCCACTGTTAGAATATAGGCCATGAGCCAGTAGACTATACCACATGAACGGAGGATATTTTCATGGGTCTTTCAGGGTCTAAACTCTACCGCCTTTCCGGTGGCACCGTCATCCCGGCCAGCGAGGCTCTATATCCCGCAGAGGCCGACCTCCAGCAGCTTATTGCGGAAAATCCGCAACTGCTGCTCAGCTCCCCCAATGAGGGCCAGCGCCTTTACCTGTTGCGTCGAGAACAGCCCGTGCGCGATGCTCCAGATGGGCCAGCCCTTTTCTCCATTGACCATCTCTTCGTTGACCAAGATGGGCTTCCTGTTCTCGTCGAGGTGAAGCGGAGCACCGACACCAGAATCCGCCGCGAGGTCGTGGGACAGATGCTCGACTATGCTTCCCGTATGCGGGCGTGGAGCGCCAGCGAACTTCGCGCGTCCACCGCCCTGCTGGACGTGCCAGACGATTTGTGGGCCGCCCTCGACAGCAACCTGAAAGCTGAACGGATGCGGCTGATTTTCGCAACCGACTCCATCCCTGACTCTCTGGCTTCCATGATAGACTTCCTCGACCGCAGCATGGACGCTATCGAGGTCTGCGGCGTCGAGATCAAGCGGTACGTTTCCGAGGACGGTGCCGAGCTAATCTCCTCCACGATTGTCGGCGGCGGCAATTCGCCCGTCAAGCAGGCGGCGCGATACTCTACCATCTGGGACGCCGACAGCATGGCCGAGCAACTCAGTCAGCGTGGGAGCGCAGCTATCGTTCCGGTTGTCACCGCTCTCGCATCGTTCGCCTCCAGTGCCGGACTGCAGATCAGTTATGGTCGCGGTACGAAGTTTGGCGTGTGCAGGGCGCTTCGGAACGGTCGCAAGGTATTTAGTGTGACCTCATGGGAAAAGGGCCATACGGGTCTCAGGACGGCCGTTGAGGTATCTTTACCGTCGTTGGTAGACCAGACCTGCGGCACATTCGAGGAAGATGCGCTACGTTCCATGCTCCTGACGTTCCCCGACGCTTCCCCAGCCGACGCCGAGCAATTCATCTTCGGCTCCAGCCAGTTCCAGTATATCGACCTGCGATTACTTGCAGAGCCATCAAACCTCTCGCATTTCCAGAACGCCATCACTCAAATCGTTCAGGCCATCCCTGAAGAATAAGAAAAGCGGCTACGCCCCGAAATGGAGCGTAGCCGCTATTTTACTGCCCTCTGGAGCCGCTGGAGCGTCGCAGAATGATGGATTGTATGCCGGCGGCAACGTAAATCGACCTACGCTGGTCTTTACCGATGCCACAATTCCTTGGAAACCTCGGCCAACTCTTCTTTGAGTGCAGAGAGTCGTTCCTCGAACTCGTACTCTGTGATTTCGCCCGTCTTCCGCAGGCCGCGGAGTATCGAGATCTCCTGTGGGATCTCCGCATAGCGTTTCCGCAGGTAGTCGATGCGCGAGTCCTGCTTCGCAATCTCCTGCCGCCAACCCTCCCAGAGCGGCGTCGTGAACTCTTTCCATTCCAACTCTGGTAGGGTCACGCTCAGGTCATCCCGCGCTTTATCGTCCACGTTCAGCGGCGGATGAAGCCGCAGGATGTAGTAGATCTCGTACAGGTTCATATCTGCTTCGCTTCCCAGTTCCGCATACTCGATTTTCGTCACCTGCTCTATGTTGACGGTGCGGTGCATTGGCTTACTGAACAGGTGGCCGCGTATTCTGCTCTGCAACGGCTGCTTGGTGCGGCCAACGTACACGAGGCAGTTTCCGTACCAGATCCGATAAATCAAGAACCCTTGTACTCTCATTTGACGCACCTGAAACCGGCGAACTGCGCCAGACCTGCGCTCCCGTCCGGGCATTTGCAAGGAATGTGCATCGGAACATTGTTGCGCGTGAACGGGTTCGCCGCAAGCTGCTGGTGCTGGATTACCTTGCCGAGCAAGGCTGGTAGCATTTCAGTCGGCACCTCCTGAGGCTGCGATCTGGACAGCAGCCGACCACACAACGGGCATTTGTAAACCGGCTGATATTTCATTCCGCATACCCCTCCGGCCGCATCTCCCAGTACGCAGAACGCTGAGCAATCGCCATGTCGATCAGCCAAAACTTTTCGCGTTCGTCCATCAGAACATCAACCGACCATTGCCCCGTCAGTCCTTGCACATTCTGCATTGCATCAGCGACCTTGTCCTGAACGGCATCCTTGAAGTGTGCATACACACCTTCCAATCTTTCTCGTTCATGCTCGAAAATAATCTTGTCGGTGGCGTGGTACAGGTGCGGGTAAACATAGTCATAGTCCCAATAATTCGCGGTGAAGATCGGTTTTCTGGCGTCGAAGTCGTAGAAGACTCGGAACTCTGGCCGCAGAGGCAGGCCGTTGTAGATGCAAGGCGTCATCCCCGCGGAGCTTTCAATGAACTTTCGCACCACGATTTCGTCCGCGCCGTCTGCTCCGCAGCATATCGCCTCGTAGTTGATTAGGATAATCGCTCGGTACAGCTCATGCAGGCCGTACAGATTGCACGTCCCATTCGCATTGAACTTGTTGCTGAAGCGGCCATTCTTGACGAACACATGGCCGGTCAGCCCCATCTCTTTCAGCTTCGGGATGACGCGCTCCTCCAGATACGCCTTGACAACCTCTTCGTCCTCCTTCGGGTGCTCCATGTAGAACGCCTCATAGAGCCGTTTCGCGTATTCCGGTTCCTCCTCCGCACTCGGCAGCTTCGTGTAGAACGTCAGCGGCGTCGGGATGCCGCAGTCCTTTATTTTCGGATACCAGAAGCTAAAGTCGTTCTCGTGCTCCCTCGTGTAATCAAACATTGTCATTGCCCTCCTTCTTGTTTTCGTCCACCATCACGAAGCCGCAGAACACCGCCGCTCCGATATTATTCCCATTTCCCCAGCAGTCGTGGTAGCCGGCGTACGGAACTTTCTCCCTCGCGCTCGGTTTCTTGCGGCTGCTATCGGCCAACCCCTGCGCCAGAACTTCCGCTTGGTGTTGATCCAATTCCAACGGTTCGTGCTCCCCGGCCCTCTGCGCTATTCGACCACATATAAGGCACCGATATATCGGCGCATACTTACTCATTTCGTTCTCCCTCCGCGTACTGTGCAAACTCCTCCGCCGTGTCGAGGAATTGCACTCGCTGTGCCTCCGCCAGCCCAACCGTGCCATCCCGTCGTTCCAGTATGGCATAGGCACCAGCAACAACACCGCCGCCATGCCCACCACGCATGAGCGACAGCGGCACGATCTGCGAGATTTGCGTGAACCCGTGGAACAGGTAGAGCTCTTCGCCCACTTTGCACGGGCGCAGCTTGTTTGTGTTCATTCTTGCCCTCCTCAGTATTTCAGTCGCACACCCTCAGGCAGCGGCGGCATCTCACGCCAGAACCTCGGCACCCACACAAACGGAACGAACGTCGGGCGTTCAGAGCCGCAAAGCCTTTTCCACACGCAGCTAAAGATGTGACCGTACGAGTCCTTCGTCAAGACCTCTTGCCCCTCCCGTGGTTTTTGCTCTTTGAGCGTGTGCCATCCGTCCTCCAGCATTGGCATCCACCATCTCACATGAACGTCCGGTTCCAAACCGTCCGGGCGGAAGAGCGGCGGCTCCTTCGGGTCGTATGCTACGAGGGAGCCATCGCTCACATGGCCCCATTTGCTGATAATCAGAACTTTTTCGTCAGCAGGAGGCAACGCCTCTTTTGTGGCCGTCCATCCGTTCTCCATCATCAACCTCCGTCGCCGAGCATAAGCTGGCCGTTCTGGAACACCTCGTAGAGCGTCTTCTCATTCCGATCAACCAGCTTCGGGAAGAACAGTTCGTCCATCGTGGCCTGCTCCGTCTCCACGAGGGCGACTTGCGCCGCAATCCAGTCTTTCAGGTTCCGCCACGCAATGCGTTCGGCCTGTTCATCGTCGCACTTGGTACGCTCCTTCGCCATCACAGCCTTGACGCCATCCGGTCGTGCTTCCAGCCGAAAACCGTGCAGGGAGCCGCAGCAGTCCAGCGCAAATGTGACCGCCGTGACCCTGCCATTCTCGGCGTAGTCCATCATGACCTTTCGCGCTCCGTGTGCGGCGAGGATGCCTTGGATCTCGCCGACGGTCTGAACCGCCGGCACCTTGGTCGTGTAGTTCTTAATCGGCATCTGCAGTCCTCCTCTCAGTCGATGAACCGGATGTTCTCTACCGCGGTGTTCCACACCTTACCGTGCTCGTCCTCGACAATGCCTGTCGTGACAGGGACGGCCCCATTATCGAACTCCTCGAACGTGCTTCCCCATGTGTGGAACCATGCGACAAATTCATCCTCGCGCCACCCGTCGTTCGTGCGCTCATACACATGGGCGATACACTTGCGGCAGTTCGGCACAGGCGGCTTCCCGCGCAGAGGCCCTCCCTCTTGCCACGGGCGGAACTGCTGGATCTTTTCCAGCAGGCCCTTCGGATTGCCGTCGAAGAGCAAGGCTCGGTCATCGACATAGACTTTTGCGGGCGGCTTTTCCGCCGCCACATCATCGACCTCAATGCCGTTCTCCCGAAGGTAGCGCCGCACCGCTCCCATGCCCTCAGGCGTGGCGCATCTGGTGGACACGACCACCACTCTGTACCCCGCGGCTCTGATCCGCTTGATTTCTTCGTCAATGAGCGGCACGGGCGGGTCTGGTACAACGTCTGCGCCCTGCCAGCCGCTCACATAGGAATGGATGACGCCGTCAAAATCCAGCACCACATTCGGCTGATACTTCATCTCCCAAGCCATTACTGCGCCTCCTTGCCGGTTCCGGTGCTGCCCCAGCCGCCACGGTTCGGGTTGCCGAGATCCTCGACCTGCTCGAACTCAACAGGCTCGTCCTGCTTCACGAGGCGGAACTGGCAGATGCGCGTCCCCTTCGGGATTTCCGTATGACGGATGGCAACCGCCGGGAAGCCCCAGATGTCATCGTTACCGCAGTAGCTATGCTCGATGATGCCCACGCTGTTCGCCATGATGACGCCGAAGTTCTTGCAGGTCGAGCTTCTGGGAACGACCTGCGCATAGTAGCCGGCAGGAAGTTCCATCGCAATGCCGAGCGAAATAATTTTGAAGTCCAACGGCTCCAGAACGATGTCCTCGGCGGTGTAAAGGTCAACCCACTCGCCATGTGACTCGGGCAACGGGTTCCCGTGCGTGTTGATTTTGACTTTCATGTTAAGCCCTCCTTGATGTTTCGTATCTGTAATCGTAGCCATCGAGCCTGTACGGGTCTTTCACTTTACCCGTACATCTGGCCCAGATGGCGTTTTGACTGATGTAGTTCTTCTTGGCCGCCTCTCGTCCAGAAGAGTAAATGGCGACCACTTGACCGTCCTGATCGACCTTCATCACGGCCTTGCGCCGGTTCGCGCTGGAAAGTTTGCCGCTGACCTGCTTACTGGCGAATGAGAGGTTCACCAGCTCGCAATCCATCTTTGCGCCGTTTCGATGGATGATGTTGTACCCCGGCCTGCGACCTCCCATGAAGGCGTCGGCCATGAGCCACACAACAGGCACATCTACTTTTCGGTTGTCCGCTGTCCGCATCTTCACGCAGGCGCGGGTTCGCCCGCTGATGTACGGCTTCAGGACGTACCACTCGCCGCTCTCCAGTTCCTTTCGGACGACCGCCTCGCGGTTGATTTGGTATCGGAAGCGATAGCCGGGGATTTCTACCCATTCCGTGCTGTCAGGCGTTTGGCTTTTACACCGCTTCGCGCTCATGTCTTTTCTCCCGCCTCGTCCAGATAGGTCGCCTGCAGATCGGCGATGTGCAGCAGGACAGCCAGCGGGAACTTCTCAAAGGCGTTGCCAACGCTGTACCCACCGCCCCGGAAGTCGTTATCCGCGAACCCCATGTGCCAACGGATCGCCATAGCCTCCTCGCGGCTCAGGCGCATAAACCCAGAGATGATGTAGACGCTCTTCTCACCGTGCCCGTAAGGCAGCTTGTCATCGACCACATAGAACGGGTACTGTTCCCACCTGCCCTGATCGTTCTTGCGGTTGCGCATCTCGACCGCATAGAAGTTCGCTTTGCAGATGTCGTGAAGCAGACCGCAAACCGCAATCGTCTCCATCGACGGCTCGTTGAAGCCCGGAGTGATGGTTGCTTCGTTGGCGCAAATCGCCTTCATGCGCTCAAACACATGGAGGCTGTGCTCCAGCAGCCCGCCGGGGCTGGACAGGTGGAAACGGGTGCTGGCCGGTGCCGCAAAGAAGTCCGAGGACTCGATCCACGCCAGCAGCTTGTCAGCGCCCGGTCGCGTGATATTCTCTGTGTACGCCTTGATGAACTTGTCTTTCATGCTCATATCCTCCTCAAAAATACATCATGCTCAGCGCCCATGCTGCCAGATGCAGAACGCCCGCAGCCGCGAACAGCGCGATATAGACGTGCTTGCCTCGGCCGCTCTCGCCGATGACGCCGACGGTTGCCAGCACCATCACGATCATCGTAAACACCTGAAAGAACTTCACTTCACATACGCCCCCTTCCATGCTTCGATTGCTTCATCGCAGAACTTGCCGTCGCACTGACCGACAACGCCCTTTCTGCCCTCGCAGTATTCGCACAGATCCGTTTCGAGCATATCGACGATCTGGTCATCGGTCATGTCCCCGTAATACTCGCCATTGGTGAGCTTCACCGCTATGAAAACGCGCCCGCTGTCGATAGCCTGCTGGCAGGTCTTCAACTTCCATTCCCACAGCACAGCCTTGTGCATCGTCTTCGTTGTGCGAGGGCCAAAATGGACGATGAACCAGTCATGCTCCAGAAGTTCAGCCACGCTGTCAACGCGGTCTCCCTGTTTGTACTTTCTCTTCACTTTCATGTTACCTCCTAAAATCCGTTCCATATTTGCTTGCCGTGATACTCGAAGCATTCGGCATCGCAGCAGTCTTCGGGAGTCAGATCCGCAAGCCGCTTTCGGCTGCGGGAGATGAACAGGTCGGAGTCCATAGGCGGCTTCGGGTTCTTATCCCTCAGCAGCTCGTCTACCTCCAGCAGCTTCGCGTAGGTCTGCGGCTGGTGTTCCTTGAGGTTCTCGAAGAAATAGTTTCGGTGGAACGGGCAAAAGCAGCAGGCGGACGCCTTGGTGTCCAGTCCCCAGACATCCAGTATGTAGGCGTAGTTGTCAGCCCTCGTCAGCTCCATGTCCACCAACGGGAAACGGTTCACAAACATCGGGTTCGGGCTGTCCTTGCACCGCTGTTTTTCCTCGAAGCTGAACCCCATGTGCATCTCGTGGGCCTTCTTGTCCTCGTCGCGGAGCCGCTGGCCTTTCTTGTAGCCGAGCACTTCCCAGCGGACGAACTTTGAGATGCGCTCCACCTTGTAGTCGAGGGTGCAGTTTCGCGGCATCCTTGACTTGTGACCGTCATCCCGCAGCGTCCACCATGGGATGCTGACCGTGCGGCGTCTCCCAAAGTTCTGCATCAGATCCCGATGCAGCGGTGCGTCCAGCATCTCATATCGAATGCCAGCGGTATCACAGGCTCGGTGTACGAACTCGGCCTGTTGCATGACCCACAGGGGCTCGAAGCCGAGGTCGCAGAAGACGACCAGATCGTAAACCGGAACCAGCGGGTACGGGCGTTCGTGGCCTTTGCGCTCGGCGTCCACATTCTCACAGGACATCAGGGCCAAGGCCGTCGATTGCATTCCCGCACCGAAGGACAAAATCTTCACGTTTGCCCCTCCACGCTTTCCCCGCGGCGGAACTCAGCGGCCATCGTATCGGCCGCCTCACGGCTGATGCCGATTGCCTCGAACTGCTGGTAAATCTCTTCGCGGTCTTCGGGAGCCGCAGACACCAGCGCAAAGGTCAATTCGGCATCCGTCGGAGTTGGCTTCTCAGGTTCTTCCGCCTCTTCGGCTTCAAGGCTCTGCGCCAATCCCTCTTTGTACTCAGCGATTTTCAGCTTGCCGAACTCAATCACGGCTGTCATGTAGTCCTCGTGCTCGAAACCGCCTTCCTCGAACTCACGGCTCCAATTCAGAATGTGGTGGAACAGGTCGCGGCTGTCGATTTCTGCACCGTTCGAGCCGAGCATCTGCGCCGCCAGCGCAGAGAGGTCATAGACGCACTCGCAAAGGCGGATCTCGCTGTCTTCGCCCACCGTGGTCACGAACTTCTCGCCGGCGTCGCTGTAACCACAGGTCTTGCAGTCCCAGACGTCTTCCCTGTCCGGTTCGTGCGTGACCTCGACGCAGTCATTCAGGCACCGAACGAACGTGCCGCTGTCATCCAGTTCCCAGTCCTGCGTGACGTGCGCCGTCGCGCAAAAGGTCTTTCCGCCGCAACGCGGGCAGCGCAAAACCTCATTTTCTTTCAAAATCATCACTTGCTCCTCCATCACTCAGGCTCTTTTTCAGCCCTGCATATACTCCCTCAAGGGTTTCAACGAGTCCATCTGCCTCAAGGCTGTCCGTCGAAACCAGCCTGCAATCGCTCATGCTGATGTCGTCGATCAGATGGATGCCGTAGAACTGTTCGTCAGGCTCCAAACCGGCCTTGTTCTCAATCAGCGCCGCCGTTATCTCTCCGTTCTGTTCTTTCTCGGCCTTTGCCACGAGGAAGTAGGTCGAAGAGCGGTCGCCGTTGACCGTGGTTGGGCCGTTGCCCAGATCCGCCATCATCGCCTCTGCCAGTTCTTTCGGGGCGATTGCAAAATCGAACCTTTTCATCCCTCGGGCCACCCTTCCATTTCTTCCTTGAAGTAGTCCTCGTCGCCATCATCGCAGGCACCGGACATAATCTGCTTGCCCTTGTAGAGCACGAAGTACCACATTCCGTCTGGGTTCCCCACCATCTTGCGCCACGCCGCTGCAAAGTCGGCCACGCTGTTGAAGACGTAGCAGGTGCGGATCGTGGCCGCATCTTTGAAGTCGTCCACGAAGTTTTCCGCATCCTTCTCGGGGTTGCTGTCATCCGCGAACATCATCACGACCAGCCCCCTCGGGATAGCCACATCGAAGGACTGCCCGCACTTCGGGCAAATCCCTTTCCAGCCAAGGCCGTAACGCACGATGGCCTCGTCGGACTCGAACCCGCAGTCCGCACAGGTCAATTTCATTTCAAACCCTCCTCAAACATTTCGATATAACTGTCCGCGCTCTGAAGCTGGCGCTCCACCTCCGCATCCGTGTTTGCTGTGAAGCAGTACCGCGCCACCGCGTAACCCTTCTTGCTGATCCACCAGCTCGTCTTGCTGTTGAACGCATTTCTGGCCGGGGAGAAAACGTAATCCCCGAAAATTCGCGGCTCCGGTGTCGGCTTTGCCGCCGCATCCGCCGCTTTAGCCTTTGCCTGCCACCATTTCAGCTTGCGGTCGAGCGAGTCAAACGCTCTGGCGAAGTCGCAGGGAGCGTCACCATAGCAGACATCTCTGCAGTTCTTGCGGTACGGGCACTGTCTGCATCTCTTCATCAGAACGCCCTCCGGTACACACGCTTGACGCTGATGAACGCCGCCTCCGGGTGCTTCAGCAGGTAGAACCGCCGCTGGCTCTCGTTCGGGTAGGTGTTCCCGTTTTCGAGGCGGCCGAGCAGATGGTGGTTCTCGTCGAAGAGTTCCACGAAGTAGGCCGTCTCCACGCCCATGTTCGGGTCATCCTTGGCGTAATCGTCGAGGACGGGCAGGTGCTCAACCCGTGTTCCATCTCTTTTCAGGTACATATCAGATCCTCCTATTCCATCGCGGCCCTCAGGGCCTCGATTGCTTCCGTGATGTTGTCGTGTGCCGTGTCCAGATTGTCGGCCGCGGCTTCAATGGCCGCATAGCGTTCGCTGCCTTCCAGTCCCTCAGGAGCATTGTCGAACTTCTCCTGCTCGTCGTCGTGCAGGCTCTCCACCTCGTCGCCGAGGGTTTCAAGGGCGTTGACGATTTTCTCAATGGCCGCCCGCGTTGCTTTGTTCATGGCTCCTCCTCAATAGTCGGCGTCGAGGTTTTCATCTCGCTCGTCGTACTTGACTCCGTCGTAGCCGGTGGTCGTCATGATGCGCTCGTAGCACTTCGCACAGACACGACGGAACGGGATGCCGTAGTAGTCACGGGTGCCGTACATCTCGAACGGGCGCGCCTCCTTGCCGCACTTCGGGCAGATCTCTTTCACCAGCCGATAGCCCGGAAGCGACGTTAGGTGGCCGCCGTCATCAATCAGGAAGTCATCCCACGCGCCATCGTCGAACAGCTTACAGGCGGCTTCATACGCGCTGTCGAAGCTGTCGTGCTCAGACAACGGCTTGTGGTAGCGGCAACCGTCGGCCACATCTTCGACCTTCAAAATCACGCCGCCGCGCCCGCACTTCGGGCAGTCTGCGCCGATCTGCTTCTCGTAGCCGCAGAACGGGCAATTCACGTTCTTCTTTTCCATTAGTTCTCCTCCTTACCGAGCCAGACCAGCAAACGGATCTGGTCGTGCATCGCTACAAGCCTGCGCTGGGCATCCGCCAGCTCCTCGATCATGGCTGGCACAAACTTGATGATGTCGTCCACATCCGAGTTGGCGATGTAGTGCCGCAGTTCGATTACCTTTCGGGCCTGCCAACACCCAGTCTCCCCAATCTTTTGGCTCAGCTCCTCAACCTTACGGTCGATGGACTTCTTCAGGTCACTCATGTTGAAGCCTCCTTATCGTCTGCTTGCTCTGCGCCGCTGACGGGCAAGCCGTCTCTGGCGAAGTTCTTCTCTGTACTGACGCTCTACCTCTTCGTCGTCCTCGTAATCGGGTAGGCGGTCGAGGTATCGCTGGATGAACGGGATGTGCGGGAAAACGTAGTCGGCGATCAGAGCGCCGATGCCAAGGATGCCGAGGAACACGGCCAAAACCATCAGGTCTACGACCGCTTCTCCAATCAGATTGGGTGTCATTTCGTTGCCTCCTTCATTTTAAGAACAGTCTTCTGGGCAATGCGTCCAGAGTGCAACGGTTCTTAAACCACTTCTCGTAGCTACTGTACTTGAAGGCAATTTCATTGGCTTTCACGAGGTAGCGGTTCATGGCGTCAAATCCTCCGTCGCCTATCTCTGCAACGAAAATCGGCTCAGCGGTTCTTGGGTCCAGTCTGTCGTTTCTGCGACATACAATCCACAGTTCCGTCATCTCGTTTCCTCCTTCAGATACGGAAGATCGTTCTTCACAAAGTCCTCCGCCAAACAGTTCTCTTCCTCGCTCAGCTCGTCCGCCCACTCGCTCAGGTACTCTTTTCGAGCGGCCGTGTTCATCCAATTTTCTTTTCTCAACCCGGTGGATGCGAGAACAATGCAGCCGTCTGCTCCCACACCGTACAGTTGAGAGCCGTGCTTTTGCTCCCACTCAATCTCCGCGTCGATGGTTTCCGCATCAGCCTTGATGATGTACTCGACCACCGAATGGTCGAAATCGTATCGGAACAGCTTGCCGCTGACCTTGACCGGATTGCTTTTCACAGGTTGTACGCCTCCTTGCCCGCTTTCCATTCCTTCATGAAGTCTTTGTAGTCTTCCTTGCCATCCACGGCCACTTCCGCCCAGGGGAACCCCGGTTCTCCAAAGATGTCGAAGTCGTAGCCCGTCTCCTCCAGAATTGCTACCACCTTGTCTTCCTCTTCTTCGGTGAAAGAGATAATTGCCGCCGGTTCAAGCGGTCTCACCAGCTTGTCGCCGAAGGAGTTCACTGTCTGGCGTCCCTTGTACTGCACGTTCATGTTCTTGCCTCCTGCCTCACATCTGAATTTCAAACCGGCTGAAATCATCGTTGGCGGTCAGCACATACTCTTTACGGTTGACAGCCACGGGAACTCGCTCGCCGTCTCTGTATGCCGACGTTTCCATGTAGCCGGCCCAGCGGTCATCGCTCTCTTTGCGGGTCAGGGTCACGCGGGCATGGGGAGAAACGCTCAGCATATTCTCGGCTTCATACACGGTGAACACTGTCATGTGGCGCCCCTCAGCCTTGAGCTGCTTTGCAAGCTCTCTGGTGTTGTCGCTTGCAGCGGTCAGAGCGTCCAGCAGATCCATGAGAGGATAGGTCTGGTTCAGCTTCATATTTGCCTCCTGATTTGCCGTCTGGCTTCTTTGAATTATCCATGTGGTTATCTTATGTGTTAATTATACTTTATTACCTACCTATGTCAATAGGTTTTTGCATATTTTCACAAATATTTTTACCGAATATCATTACTTCCGTTTATCCTTTTGACGCAAATCCAGAACCTTTCTGTACGGCCCGTAGACGGCCTCTGGCGGCGTTTTGGTGGCAGGGGTGAAAGTATATAGGAAAAGGCGTATCGCATCGTAGCGGTCTTGCAGGCGAATTTGGCGGTATGCTGGGGCCGTTGCGGAGAGAAACCTCCCGAAAACGCAAAAACACCCCCATCCCGGCCAAAGCCGAAATGGGGGTGTTCAATCTATCCGCTATGCAGTTGTCAGGGCCAGCGAGGGGGCGCAAGCCCTCTGCATGGCGGGCGTATCGGGCCGGAGGTCGAAGCCCGTTTACGCTTTCTTCAGGACAGCCTCCATGATGGCTCGCAGGATCTCGTCCTTGCGGGTCAGGCCGTCCAGCTCAATGCCGTATTCCTCCGCCTTCTTTTTCAGCTCGGGAACGGTCAGCTTGAGCAGCTCGATTGCGAGGTCAGCGGCGGCTACCGCCGCATCAGTCTTCACCTCTTCGGGCGTCTTGACCACGCCTGCTTCGCTGTTCGCCTTGTATTCGTCGGCATACTTCCGCATCCAGTCGAAAATCGTCTGGGCGATGCTCTGAAGGCGCTCGGGGGTGAAGATTTTCTTCAGAGGGGCCGGAATCTTGACGTACAGGCCGTTGACGACCTGAGACATCTTCTCCGAGCCGGTCAGACCGGACGCCTCGGCCAGTGCAATGAGTTCGCTCACCGCACCGAGGACGTTGCCTCTGACCTTGAAGAAAAGCATGAAGCCGTAGGTGATCGCGCAGATCACGACCACAATGATTTCGAGTACGCTGAGAAAATCCATTGCATTTTCCTCCTGACTTGCGGCTCAGAGCCGCTTAATATTGTTCCTGCTTCGGGTGCCGCTGGTCATACTCACGGCAGGGAAAAGGCTCCGTGTCGTGGCATTTCTCGCAACACTCTTCGCAGGTGGGACCGTATTTCTGGTTGTAGATGCACGGCTTGACCTCTACGATCTCTTTTCCGCAGACCGCGCATCTCATGGTGCTCACGACGGCAGCTTGAGCTTTTGGCCGGGACGGATCACGGTCGAACTCAAGCCGTTCAGCGTCATGATTTCCTTGTAGCGGTTGCCGTTGCCGAGACGCTTCTGGGCGATACCCCAGAGAGAGTCGCCGGCGACCACCGTATAGACCGCCTGCTCTGCGCCAGAGTCGGCGCCGATGTCGGCGGCATTGACCCAGCCGTAGACGGTGCAGCCGCCGCCCTGATTGACGAGGTGGTACGGGTGCTTCGCGCCCTTTGCGATACTCGTCACCTTGGCCTTGCCGGGTTTGCAGGGTACGCCGCTCGTCGCCTGACTGCTGACGTAGTGGGTCTTCCCCTTGAATTGGACGATGTCGCCGATCTTGTAGTCGGCGCCGCTTGTCTGACCGCCAGCGCTTGGTTTCGTCGGCGTGACGGGCGTGGCCGTTCCAGCGCCGTCGTACTTCGGACGGCCATAGCCGACGATCTTCGCGCTGTTCAGCGCATAGCTGCGACGCGCACTCTGGTTGTTGGTGTTGCCCTCGATGGTATAGACCTTCGAGGCATCCACTTTCTCCACAAGGCCGGTGTGGGTGCAGTTGTCAATCGACGTTCCGAAGAAAATCTGATCGCCCACCTGCGGGTTGGACGTGAAGAACTGCCCTTTCTGCTTGTAATACTTCGCAGACCAAGTGCAGCCAGCGCCGCAGGAGCGCTCGGGCTGGCAGAGCAGCCGCAGGGCGTTCTCATAGCCAAACGCGGTCACGAAGCACCAGTCCACGAACATATCGCACCATTCGTAGCCGTTCTTCTTGCCGTTGTACCACTTCGGGTACTTCTCGTCGAAGTCTCTGGCGTACTTTGTCCAGTTCGCACTACCGGGGTTGGCGGTTTTACTGTCGAGCTGACTGTTGGACGCCTTTTCGACGTAGCCGAGTTCGCCGATTGCGACGGCGACCACGGCGGAAGCGTAGCATTTGCTCACTCCAGACACTCCTTTCTGGGCCGGGGAGTCGGCGGCGTACTTATCGTAGAACTTCTGGCCGAAACCGGCGCGGCGGGTCTTCGCCGCCTCACTCTGGTCTGCCGGCCGCTCGAAGTTCAGCAGGACGCTATCGGATGCAGCCCGCACGGTCTTCGCCGTTTTCAGTGTCGAGATGACGACCGTGTAGCCTTGCAGCTCGTTCCAGAGGAAATCGAGCTGCATCTCCAAGTCGCCGATGCTCTTGCCCTTCTTCTTGGCAAAGTCGAGCAGGTTCTTCTTCCGACTCCAATATGTCCACTGCGCCAGACCGTAGCCGGCGCTATCTTTCACGAAGTTCTGGTACGTCCCGTTGTCCACCGCAGCCGTGTAGGCGGCGTCGGTGAAGCTGAGGGCCTTCTCGTAGCTGTTTTGCAGGTTGGTGGGAATCAGGCAGCTTTCCGCATACAAGTTCCCCATCAGACCGGCAATCCCGCAATCGGGTAGTCCCTTGGCTTTCAGGTAGTTCCAGATCTTCTCTTCATTTGTGCTTCCAATCAGCGACATTTCATGTCTCCTTTACTGGTCGCGGTTCTTCTGTTCAGCGGTGAACGACGGCTCGAAGTCCTGCGCGGGCCGCTGTGCCTCGTGCTCCATTCTCTGCCGGTCTTCCTCCGCCCATTTCCGATCCTGCTGTTTGTCCTTGGTGGTCTTGATCCAGCCCATAACGCCGCACTCGCCGCCGAGCAGGGCAAAGACGCACTGGCAGAGCGTGTCAGGGATGCCGCCGGTCGTTTCATACAGCGTGAGCATACGGTGCGTGAACCAGACAAGCGATACGCCGATGATGACCAGAATCAAGTCCATCGTTTTGATGCCCTTCTTCACGTTCATCTGCGGTTCAACGCGACGCCGCGCCGTGCGATTGCGAATGCGCGACGCGATGTTGCTCACCAGCCACGAGATGACGATGCCAAGCAGGAAGCCGGCAGCGCAGAACAGGACGATATTCAGGACGCTCATACGCCCGCCTCCTTACTTTTTCAGCGGCAGAGCATCGACACCCTCAACGATGATGTCTGCATCTCCGTTCCCGCCGAGTCCCTTGTGGTAGCAGTCGTGCATGGCGTGAAAGCGGCGTCTGTCGTCGTAGGAAATCTCTCCCTTGGCGATGTATCCTTGCCCGAGATAAAGCACCCTGTCGAGCAGAATCTGCTTCAGTGCCTCGGACTGAGCGGCATCGCTGCTACGAAGGCGCTTGATGTCCTCCTGCAAACCGGCGATCGTCTTTGTCAGTTCAGCGGTCTTATCTGCTTTCTCCTCCTCGCGGTCTTCCTTCGCCGCCTTGCGGCCAGCTTTGAACTTCCACCGTTCATTGATGCCGTTGATAACGGCCGCTCCTGCCGCGCCGCCGGCGACTGCCATCAGCACAGCGATCAAGATTTCTCCGATATTCATACTCTCGTACCTCTCTCAACAGTTTCTTGGTTTGGACTCGCTCTTCGCCGGTGAACCGGGTAACTGCATGGCGAGAGGCATCCAGATTGCGTTCATGTAAAACGGGAGCCGGTCAGAACGACC
>OLSG01002197.1_pt1 | contig 17355 bp, 18 predicted proteins | sample 1673041 | NCBI WGS metagenome assembly OLSG01 (sample SAMEA3136749, study PRJEB25190) | human gut metagenome | reverse complement strand
GTTTGTGTGAAGTGATTCACATCCGCCGTGTCGATGGAGGCGCATTATAGGGAGTTCTCCGCAGGCCGCAATAGAAAAATTGCAGAAAAATGACTGACTGCTGCATTCCCCAGCAAAACCCCGCTTTATACCTTTTTACGCACAGAGTTATCCACAATCATCAATGTAATTTCTGTATTTTTCCCACGGTAAACACTGTCAAAATTGTGATCACCATTGAAAGAGAAAAATTCGCGAGCGTTGCGCAAACGTTTTCGTTACAATGCGGGCGAAAAATAAGGATGCCCCGTTAGGGGCGTTAGCTGAGTTTTTCGCGAAAAATTCAGCTAACGCTCTCTGTAATAGTCAAATCCAGGGGATTTACCATGCAACAACGTCGTCCAGTCCGCCGCGCTCTGCTCAGTGTTTCTGACAAAGCCGGTATCGTCGAATTCGCCCAGGCACTTTCCGCACGCGGTGTGGAGCTGCTGTCTACAGGGGGCACTGCCCGTCTGTTAGCAGAAAAAGGTCTGCCGGTAACCGAAGTTTCCGATTACACCGGTTTCCCGGAGATGATGGATGGACGCGTGAAGACCCTGCATCCGAAAGTACATGGTGGAATTCTGGGCCGTCGCGGCCAGGACGATACCATTATGGAAGAACATCAGATCCAGCCTATCGATATGGTGGTTGTTAACCTGTATCCGTTCGCCCAGACCGTTGCCCGTGAAGGCTGCTCGCTGGAAGATGCGGTTGAGAACATCGATATCGGCGGCCCGACGATGGTGCGCTCTGCCGCCAAGAACCATAAAGATGTCGCAATCGTGGTGAAGAGCAGCGACTACGACGCCATTATTAAAGAGATAGATGCCAATGAAGGCTCCCTGACTCTGGAAACTCGCTTTGACCTTGCCATCAAAGCCTTCGAACACACCGCCGCCTACGACAGCATGATTGCCAACTACTTCGGCAGCATGGTTCCGGCTTACCACGGTGAAAGCAAAGAAGCCGCCGGTCGCTTCCCACGCACGCTGAACCTGAACTTCATTAAGAAGCAGGATATGCGTTACGGCGAGAACAGCCACCAGCAGGCTGCCTTCTATATAGAAGAGAATGTGAAAGAAGCCTCCGTTGCTACTGCAACCCAGGTTCAAGGTAAAGCCCTCTCTTATAACAACATCGCCGACACCGATGCGGCGCTGGAGTGCGTGAAAGAGTTCGCCGAGCCGGCATGTGTGATTGTGAAGCACGCCAACCCTTGCGGCGTGGCTATCGGCAATTCCATTCTTGATGCTTACGATCGCGCGTACAAAACCGACCCAACCTCCGCATTCGGCGGCATCATTGCCTTTAACCGCGAACTGGATGCTGAAACCGCGCAGGCCATCATTTCTCGTCAGTTCGTCGAAGTGATTATTGCGCCGTCCGCCAGCGAAGAAGCACTGAAAATCACCGCCGCCAAGCAGAACGTACGCGTTCTGACCTGCGGTCAGTGGGGCGAGCGTGTTCCGGGTCTTGATTTCAAACGCGTGAACGGCGGTCTGCTGGTTCAGGATCGCGATCTGGGGATGGTCGGTGCAGAAGAACTGCGCGTCGTCACCAAACGCCAGCCGACCGAACAGGAATTGCGTGATGCGCTGTTCTGCTGGAAGGTGGCGAAGTTTGTGAAATCCAACGCTATCGTCTATGCCAAAAACAATATGACCATCGGTATTGGCGCGGGCCAGATGAGCCGCGTGTACTCCGCGAAAATCGCCGGTATTAAAGCCGCCGATGAAGGTCTGGAAGTGAAAGGTTCCTCGATGGCTTCTGACGCGTTCTTCCCGTTCCGCGACGGTATTGATGCCGCCGCCGCTGCGGGCGTGACCTGTGTAATCCAGCCTGGCGGTTCCATCCGTGATGACGAAGTGATTGCCGCCGCCGACGAGCACGGTATTGCGATGCTCTTCACCGACATGCGCCACTTCCGCCATTAATGGAGCAATAGATGAAAGTATTAGTGATTGGTAACGGCGGGCGCGAGCACGCGCTGGCCTGGAAAGCGGCCCAGTCGCCGCTGGTTGAAACTGTTTTTGTTGCTCCGGGTAATGCAGGCACTGCGCTGGAACCCGCGCTACAGAACGTCGCTATCGGCGTAACCGATATCCCGGCGCTGCTGGATTTCGCACAAAACGAAAAGGTAGATCTAACCATCGTCGGCCCGGAAGCGCCGCTGGTGAAAGGCGTAGTCGATACCTTCCGCGCCGCCGGGCTGAAAATCTTCGGCCCAACCGCAGGTGCTGCACAACTGGAAGGTTCTAAAGCATTCACCAAAGACTTTCTGGCCCGCCATAACATTCCCACAGCGGAATACCAGAACTTCACCGAGGTAGAACCTGCGCTGGCGTATCTGCGTGAGAAAGGCGCGCCAATCGTCATTAAAGCGGACGGTCTGGCCGCCGGGAAAGGCGTTATCGTGGCGATGACGCTGGAAGAAGCTGAAGCCGCCGTGCGCGACATGCTGGCGGGCAACGCGTTTGGCGACGCGGGTCATCGCATTGTTATCGAAGAGTTCCTCGACGGCGAAGAAGCGAGCTTTATCGTGATGGTGGACGGCGAGCATGTGCTGCCGATGGCCACCAGCCAGGATCACAAACGCGTAGGCGATAAAGATACCGGGCCGAACACCGGCGGGATGGGCGCTTACTCCCCTGCGCCAGTAGTGACCGATGAGGTTCATCAGCGCACGATGGAGCGTATCATCTGGCCAACCGTGAAAGGCATGGCGGCGGAAGGCAACACCTACACTGGTTTTCTCTACGCGGGCCTGATGATCGACAAACAGGGCAATCCGAAGGTTATTGAATTTAACTGCCGCTTTGGCGATCCGGAAACCCAGCCGATTATGCTGCGCATGAAGTCCGATCTGGTTGAACTCTGCCTGGCAGCCTGTGAAGGCAAGCTGGACGAGAAAACGTCCGAGTGGGATGAACGCGCTTCTCTCGGCGTGGTGATGGCTGCGGGTGGATATCCGGGCGATTACCGCACCGGCGATGTGATCCACGGCCTGCCGCTGGAAGAAGTGGCAGACGGCAAAGTGTTCCACGCGGGCACGAAACTAGCGGATGACGAGCAGGTAGTGACCAGCGGCGGGCGCGTACTGTGCGTTACCGCGCTGGGTCATACCGTGGCAGAAGCGCAGAAACGCGCTTATGCCTTAATGACCGATATCCATTGGGACGACTGCTTCTGCCGGAAAGATATCGGCTGGCGCGCTATCGAACGCGAGCAGAACTAACGCGACAGTTTTGCCAATAGCGTTTTGCGCGTGATCCCTAACTGGCGGGCGGCTTCGGTTTTGTTGCCGCCCGTTTTCTCCAGCGCCGCCAGAATCACCTCTTTTTCGACTTCCACCAGCGGCTGAATATCCTGACTTTGTACCAGCGGGATCGGCGTACTGGCAATCGCCAGCGGCAGCTCGCGTTCGGAAATATATTCCCCGGTCAGCAGCACCACCGCCCGTTCCACCGCGTTTTCCAGTTCACGAATATTTCCCGGCCAGTCGTAATGAATCAGCAGATCCATCGCCTGGGGCGTAAAACCTTTTACCGCCTTGCGATTACGCTCGGCAAAGCGCTGCAGAAAATGGCCAGCCAGCAGAGGAATATCTTCCCGCCGCTGACGCAGCGACGGAACTTCAATCGCCACCACGTTCAGGCGATAGTAGAGATCCTGGCGAAAACGCCCGGCATTCACCTCTGCGGCAAGATCGCGATGGGTTGCCGCAATCAGCCGGACATCAACCGAAATAGTCTGGTTGCTACCGACACGCTGAACTTCGCGCTCCTGAATCGCACGTAGCAGACGCACCTGCATCATCGGCGAGATATCACCAATTTCATCGAGAAACAACGTGCCGCCGTCCGCCTCAACAAAGCGCCCTTCCCGGCGTTTGTCGGCCCCGGTAAACGCCCCTTTTTCGTGACCGAACAATTCAGACTCCAGCAAGGATTCGTTGAGCGCCGCGCAGTTGAGCGTTACCAGCGGTTTTTCGCTACGTGCGCTACTGGCGTGAATCGCCCTGGCGACCAGCTCTTTACCGGTGCCGGAATCGCCGTGGATCAGCACCGTGGCTTCCGATGGCGCGACGAGGGCGATTTCACTGAGCAGGTGTTGCATCGCCGGGCTTTTACCGACCATACCGAACTGGCTGGCAGACACCGCAGGCGTTTCAGCGTCAACACTGTGTGTATGCGCGAGCGCCTTTTCCAGCGTCGACTGTAGGTTATCGAAATCCAGCGGCTTGATGAGATAATCCAGCGCCCCGGTTTTCAACGCCTCTACCGCCGTCTCGATGCTGGAGTACGCGGTCATAATCAGCACCGGAATCGCGGGGTTTAATGTTTTGATCTCTTTTAGCGTGGCGATACCATCCATCTCTGCCATTCGCACATCGCAAAGCACAAGATCAAAAACCTGTTCCCGCACCTGCTCCAGCGCCTGTCGCCCGCTGTTCGCCAGCGCGACGTTATAGCCCCAGCCGCGCAGCAAAGCCTGCAAAATAGTGCAGTGGCTAATGTCATCATCCACCACCAGAATATCGATATTATCGTGCGTCATCCTTGTGGGTCCTTACGCGTAATATTGACCGGAAGCCAAAGGGTGAACGTTGCGCCTTTTCCCTCCTGGCTTGCGACCTGAATTGTACCACCGTGTTGTTCAACAATATTATGCACGACCGCCAGCCCCAGTCCGGTGCCTTCGGCTTTGGTGGTGAAGTACGGAGTGAAGATGGCTTCAAGCTGATCCGCCGCAATTCCCTTACCGCTGTCGGTAACGCTGATTTTCACGCCCGCGCCGCTTTCGCTGGCCGTCACGCTAATCACGCCATGCTGACCAATCGCCTGAATAGCGTTGAGATAGAGATTCAACAGGACCTGAGTCAGCCTGTCCGGATCGGCCTGAATTTCCGGTAATGTGTCGTTGGCGGTAAAGCGTAACTGGATCTCCCGGCTGTTTGCATCCTGGCTTACCAGCTGTAATGAGTGGTTAATCAGCGTGTTGAGCTCCACCGCCTGCAAAGCCAGATGCGTTGGCTTAACCAGTTCCAGCAACTCGCTTACCACGCGGTTTAAACGGTCGGCTTCTTTCGCCATCACCTGCGCCAGTTGATGCGCTTCTCCCCCTGCTGGCGCGCGTTCGGCAAAGTATTTCGCCAGCCCTTTAATCGAGGAAAGTGGGTTACGGATTTCGTGGGCAACACCTGCCGCAAGATGCCCCAGCGCCACCAGCTTCTCTTTGCGCTTCATTTCATCCTGCAATAGCTGCCGCGAGCGCAGATATCGGCGATACCAGAAGAATGACAACACGCTTGCCAGCAAGACCGTCGCCAGGGCGAAGAGGATAATCAGGGTGTTTCTCTGCTCACGATCTTCGGCACTCACAATGTTACTGGCGTCGAAAGCGATAAAAATTGCTTGTGGTGTCGCGGCATACTGCTGCATATGGCGCATCCGGTGCATTCCAGCAGCAAACATCGGTTGAAACTGGCGATAAATTTCCAGAACAGGCTCGCCGTCTGCGCTATCGATCCGCCGCCACGCTTCTTCATTTCCCGGATGTAACTGCTGCATTTCCTGCGGGGAATAAAGCTGTTTTCCCACCATGCCGGAGTTGCTATGCATCACGATTGTTCCTTGTTCATCCGTGACCGCAAACCAACGTACACCAGGCTGCCCGGCCATTTCTTCCAGTAATGCCTGCTGCTGCGCATGATGCATGCGCATCCCCATGCCGACGCGCGAGCCGGATTCAAGAGCACGAATAAGTACACTGCCTTTTTCCAGCAGCGTTTGTCTGGCGGCGGCAGTCTCGCGCCCATAATCGCGAATCACTGTCACCGCAAACAGCCCCACCAGCCCAACAATGACCACGGGGAGGATCGCGCTTAACCATTTAGCTAAGGAGTCTTTAGAACGTTGCATAAAACGCATCTTCTTCTTTGCCTGCTCATCCCTTTCTGACAGCAGAAATCATGCCATCTTTTATCAGCGCTTACCCTGAGCTGTAACACAAAGGCTTAAGTTTCAATGAGTAAAAATGACTCGCTACCCGCAGCAGGCGAGTCATTTTTACTCGTTTATCATGCCAGATTACCCGTCATATCAGCGTTTCGCCGTTGGCACGGAAGATGCAATACCCGAAGTAAGACAACCACTGGAGGATTAACCATGAAACGGAACACGAAAATTGCCCTGGTAATGATGGCGCTTTCAGCAATGGCGATGGGATCGACATCTGCATTTGCTCACGGCGGACATGGTATGTGGCAGCAAAATGCCGCGCCTTTGACCAGCGAACAACAGACAGCGTGGCAGAAAATCCATAATGACTTTTACGCTCAAAGCAGCGCACTGCAACAGCAACTGGTGACAAAGCGTTATGAATACAATGCCCTGTTAGCCGCGAACCCACCGGATAGCAGCAAAATTAACGCGCTCGCCAAAGAGATGGAGAATTTGCGTCAGTCGTTAGATGAGTTACGGGTGAAACGAGATATTGCGATGGCTGAAGCGGGTATTCCGCGCGGTACCGGAATGGGTTACGGCGGCTGCGGTGGTGGCGGTCATATGGGTATGGGCCACTGGTAAATCAGAACGTTTTCTCGTTGGGTTGCCAGCGACAGAAATCAGAGTTTGCCACCAACAGTAATTGCGAACCTTCGGGCGCTTCCAGCCATGCCACGCTGACATCAACAGAAGAGCGGCTCTGGCGGCGCTCGATATGCGCTATCGCCTGCGAATCTAAATCAGGTTTAATGGTTTGCCCTTCGCAGGTGGTCACAGTCTGCTCCATCGCATGCCAGCGCCCCTGGCGCAGCACGACTCTCCCCTGACGTAAGGCATCGCTAATCTGGCGGATCTGATCAGCACGATAACGGTATAAATCGATTTGGTCGTTAGAAAGCTGCTGCTTTTCCCCATCGGATTCGCGTTGCATAAAGCTCAGATCGCCGCGATCGTCAAAACGCGCGCGAATATTCACCGGGGGTTTGCTGTAAACATTGATATTGATGAGCGTGAGGTTATCGCCCTGCCAGCGATACTCTCGCGTCGTGGTATCGCCACTGCGCCACGGGCTAAACACGGCAAGCAGATGCACATTATCGCCGCTGTCTTTTCGCCAGATGCGTACCGCGCCCTGGTCTTCAGCAAATCCACTGGCGGTAAAGGGAGGAAGTGAAGAGTTGTGACTACAAGCAGTGAGAAACAGAGCGCCAGCCAGCATCAATGATCGACGCCAGAAAGACAAAAGGGGTGAAACCCCCCCTTCGTTAAAACTGTTCACTGCCACGCAATCTTACTTAACTGCGTCTTTCAGTGCCTTGCCAGAAACAAATGCCGGTACGTTAGCTGCGGCAATTTTGATTTCTTTACCGGTCTGCGGGTTGCGGCCAGTACGCTCAGCGCGGTGGTTCACTTTGAAGGTACCGAAACCAACCAGTTGTACAGCATCGCCTTCTTTCAGAGACTCAGTAATTGCAGCCAGAGTGGACTCCAGAGCAGCTTTAGCCTGGGTTTTGGACAGTTCTGCTTTCTCTGCAATTACATCAATCAGTTGAGTCTTGTTCATAAGTTATCCTTACAATGTGTTTATCGCTTGCTAAGCATCGAGTGCGACGGAAATGCCAGAATAGCACTCTCCTGCATACACGCACCGATAGCCACTTTTTTTCGCCCCCCAAATGTAGACCAGACGGGGGGCGAAAGGGAAGACTCCAGGTACGACAAATCAGGCGTTAAATCACGTTTTCTGGTCTTATTGCTGAAAAATTATACCAATATTGCTCTCACCCGCCTCACGCAGGTCTGCCCTAAGGCCTTTTATCAGCTCGATATCGCGTTCTTCGCACTCAGCTAAAAGTCGGAATATTTCCCACTGAATGTCCCATTCTTGCTCTACAGCTGGGTTTTCTTTGAGCTCTTCATCGCTCATTTCGCGACCAGCCTGAGTCATTTCCAGCATCGCAACGGTCGTGATGGAGGTCTTACTCACTTCCACCGCGTGTTCGAGCGTTTCGCCACTTAAACGCGAATGGACCAGTTCACTTAACGCCACGCAAGCATCGATTGCCGGATAAACGCCGTACAGATCGAAATCGTCGGCTGAAGGAATCGCTTCTTCAAATTTCTCCAGTTGGCTGTCGAAATTTACTTTTGCGTCTTTGACGGTCAGCGTTTCCCAAATGAGATCGAGAATGCGGCGGTAAATCTGCCCATCGCCGAAGCCGGTTTGCTGACAGAATACGGCGTAATTGGGGTACATACGTTCGCATAAGCAGGCCATAAAAGTGACGTGCTGCCAGCTTTCCAGGCGCTCCAGACGCAGATGAATTGGGTTTTGTAACATGTTGAGTTCTCAAATACGGAAATTATCCGCAGTTTACCTGAATTAGGGCTGATTTGCTGTATAGCGCACGAACGCCGGACGTTCCGAGGCCACTGCGTCCGCCCAGCGCGTTGGCTCCGGCAGACGATAGCCTTTCATGCAGCGTTGTACCCACGCCAGCGCGCTGTCCACGCTGACCCGATGGCCGGTAGCGATAAACAACGGGTTACAGCGCGCTTTGCTGCGCCAGACCCAGGCCAGCTGCTCGCCTTTATCCATCAGTGGGGCCAGCGCGCCCGGTTCGCTGGAGAGCGGTTCGAATTTACCGCAGAGCCGTTTTTTCGCTACGCCAATGGTCGGCACATCCACCAGCAAACCAAAATGGCTGGCGACGCCAAGACGGCGAGGATGCGAGATCCCATGACCATCGACAAACACTAAATCCGGCTTTTGTGACAGCATCTCCCACGCTGCCAGCAGCGCAGGATATTCACGAAAGGAGAGAAAACCAGGAATGTAAGGCATGGTGGTGGCGATGCGGGCCACTTTATACTCCACCAGCTCAAGCGAGGGGTATTTCAGCAGCACCATCGCCGCTCGCGTCACTTCTCCGCCCTGCTCAAATCCGACATCGGCTCCGGCGATCAGATCCGGCGGATCTTTATCGAGTCGATCCTCGCGGATCACAGAAGAAGCCAGTTCAATTTGTTGAGCGCGTAATGACGCGAGATCCATAATCGCTCCTTAGCGGTGATACTGTTCAGACAAGCGATGCACTGCCTCCACAAACACGCCTGCATGTTCTGGCGGCACATCCTGATGAATGCCGTGACCAAGGTTAAAGACATGACCTTCGCCGTGACCGAAACCTGCAAGTATAGACGCCACTTCTTCTTCAATGCGGGCAGGCGGCGCGTACAGCATCGACGGGTCCATATTACCCTGCAGCGCGACTTTATTGCCCACGCGACGGCGCGCATCGGCGATGTCCGTTGTCCAGTCGAGGCCCAGCGCATCGCAACCGGTTTCTGCCATCGCTTCCAGCCACTGTCCGCCACCTTTGGTAAACAGCGTGACTGGCACGCGGCGACCGTCGTTTTCACGCAGTAAACCATCAACAATTTTATGCATGTAATAAAGCGAGAACTGTTGATAATCGCGCCCGGTAAGCACGCCGCCCCAGGTGTCGAAAATCATGACTGCCTGAGCACCGGCTTTAATCTGCGCATTCAGATACAAAGTGACGCTTTTCGCCAGTTTATCGAGTAGCGCGTGCAGCGCCTGCGGATCGGCATACATCATTTTTTTGATCACGGTGAACGCTTTGCTGCTGCCGCCTTCCACCATGTAGGTCGCCAGCGTCCACGGGCTGCCGGAAAAACCAATCAGCGGCACTTCGCCTTTCAGTTCGCGACGAATGGTACGCACCGCGTTCATCACGTAACCCAGCTCATCTTCCGGGTCCGGAATTGGCAGTTTATCGACGTCGGCTTTGCAGGTGACTGGCGAGGTAAAACGCGGACCTTCTCCGGCTTCAAAATAGAGCCCTAACCCCATCGCGTCCGGCACGGTGAGGATATCGGAAAAGAGGATCGCCGCATCCAGCGGGTAGCGACGCAGCGGTTGCAAAGTCACTTCGCACGCCAGCTCGGCATTTTTGCACAGCGACATAAAATCGCCCGCCTGGGCGCGCGTGGCTTTATATTCCGGTAGATAGCGACCCGCCTGGCGCATCATCCATACTGGAGTGACATCAACGGGCTGGCGCAGCAGCGCCCGCAGATAACGATCGTTTTTAAGTTCGGTCATTTTGGCTGTTCCTTAGTGCGTCAGGCGGTCAGTGTATCATCACTCATACTCTGCCCGACACATCGCCACTGTATCTTCTATCAGACGGCGCGCTACGGTGCCGGGCGGCGGGAGTAACGGCAAATCGTCATAGCGATACCAGTGCGCCTCAAGCAATTCTTTCGGGTCGATCACGATCTCGCCGCTGTCATATTCCGCCATAAACGCGGTCATTAAAGACTGAGGAAACGGCCACGGCTGGGAAGTCACGTAACGCAAGTTTTTAACTTTAATTCCGCTCTCTTCCATCACTTCCCGCGCGACAGCCTGCTCGAGGGTTTCGCCCACTTCGACGAATCCGGCAAGTACTGTATGGACACCGTTACGATGGCGGGTATGCTGGGCGAGGAGGATCGAATCATCGCGACGGATGGCAACAATAATGCAGGGGGCGATTTGCGGGTAGTAACGCTCACGGCAATGGCTGCACAGCATCGCCCATTCGGTTTTACTTGGATACATTTCATGCCCGCAGTAACCACAGTATTTATGCGATCGGTAAAACTCTGCCAGTTGCACGCCACGTCCGGCCAGTTGAAACAGCCCAACATCGAGATCAATGACCTGACGTACCGACCCCATATCGTGACGCCGCTGCAGTTGTACTAACCAAACAGGTTCCCCCTGCCATTCGCCGATTTGTAGTGCGCGCTGACCCACAAGATCGAAATTTGCCGCTTCGCCATATGGCAATTCTCCCTTCGGCAACCATAATTTTTGTTCATGGCTGACGACCCACCAGCCGTGATCTAATTTTTCAATTATACGATCCATAGCTCTTGCACTACCTTTGCATCACTGGCATGTTTAACATGGTTTTTACATTTCTCACTGAGCAGTTTTTGAATACAAACTTGCGGAGTCAATCATGCTTAACCAGCTCGATAACCTGACGGAGCGCGTCAGAGGAAGTAACAAACTGGTTGATCGCTGGCTACATGTACGTAAGCATCTGCTCGTGGCTTACTACAATCTGGTTGGCATTAAGCCTGGCAAAGAATCGTACATGAGGCTAAACGAAAAAGCCCTTGATGATTTTTGTCAGAGCCTGGTCGATTACTTGTCTGCCGGACATTTCAGTATTTATGAGCGCATTCTTCATAAGCTAGAAGGCAATGGGCAACTCGCACGCGCCGCGAAGATTTGGCCACAACTCGAAGCCAATACTCAACAGATTATGGATGACTACGATTCCAGTCTGGAAACCGCCATCGATCATGATAATTACCTTGAGTTTCAACAGGTTTTATCTGACATCGGCGAGGCGCTGGAAGCGCGCTTTGTGCTGGAAGATAAGCTGATTCTGCTGGTGCTTGACGCCGCCCGCGTCAAATATCCTGCTTGAGTTCTGCGCTGTTAACGCGTAATTTACATTCAACGCCCCGTTTGTGGGGCTAATTTCTTGTCGGAGTGCCTTAACTGGCTGAGACCGTTTATTCGGGATCCGCGGAACCTGATCAGGCTAATACCTGCGAAGGGAACAAGAGTTAATCTGCTATCGCATCGCCTTTGCGGCGATCGTCTCTTGCTTCATCCGTCGTCTGACAAGCCACGTCCTTAACTTTTTGGAACGAGCTATGTCTGCAACAAAACTGACCCGCCGCGAACAACGCGCCCAGGCCCAACATTTTATCGACACCCTGGAAGGCTCCGCCTTTCCCAACTCAAAACGCATTTACATCACTGGCACACACCCCGGCGTACGCGTGCCGATGCGTGAGATTCAGCTTAGCCCGACGCTAATTGGCGGCAGCAAAGAACAGCCGCAGTACGAAGAAAACGAAGCGATTCCGGTCTACGACACCTCCGGCCCGTATGGCGATCCGCAGATTGCCATTAACGTGCAGCAAGGGCTGGCAAAACTACGCCAGCCGTGGATCGATGCGCGCGGCGATACCGAAGAACTTACCGTGCGCAGTTCCGATTACACAAAAGCGCGGCTGGCAGATGATGGCCTCGACGAGCTGCGTTTTAGCGGCGTATTAACCCCAAAACGCGCCAAAGCAGGCCACCGCGTCACACAACTGCACTACGCCCGCAAGGGTATCATCACGCCAGAAATGGAATTCATCGCCATTCGCGAGAATATGGGTCGCGAGCGCATACGTAGCGAAGTTTTACGCCACCAGCATCCGGGAATGAGCTTTGGCGCACGTCTGCCGGAAAATATCACTGCGGAATTTGTCCGTGATGAAGTTGCTGCCGGACGTGCGATTATCCCGGCCAACATTAATCATCCGGAATCGGAGCCGATGATTATTGGCCGTAACTTCCTAGTAAAAGTTAACGCCAATATCGGCAACTCAGCGGTCACTTCTTCCATCGAAGAAGAAGTGGAAAAACTGGTATGGTCCACACGCTGGGGAGCGGATACCGTGATGGATCTTTCCACTGGTCGCTATATTCACGAAACCCGCGAGTGGATTTTGCGTAACAGCCCGGTGCCGATCGGTACAGTGCCGATCTACCAGGCACTGGAGAAGGTGAACGGGATCGCTGAAGATCTTACCTGGGAAGTCTTCCGCGACACCCTGCTGGAACAAGCCGAGCAAGTTGTGGATTACTACACGATCCATGCGGGGGTGCTGCTGCGCTACGTGCCGATGACCGCGAAACGCCTGACCGGTATCGTCTCTCGCGGCGGTTCGATTATGGCGAAATGGTGCCTCTCCCATCATCAGGAAAATTTCCTCTATCAACGCTTCCGCGAAATTTGTGAAATCTGTGCTGCTTATGACGTTTCGCTATCGCTGGGCGACGGCCTGCGCCCCGGTTCTGTTCAGGACGCCAACGATGAAGCGCAATTTGCCGAGCTGCATACGCTGGGTGAACTGACCAAAATCGCCTGGGAATATGACGTACAGGTGATGATTGAAGGCCCAGGCCACGTGCCGATGCAGATGATTCGCCGCAATATGACCGAGGAGTTAGAGCACTGCCACGAAGCGCCGTTTTACACTCTGGGGCCGCTAACTACCGATATCGCGCCGGGTTATGACCACTTCACGTCGGGGATTGGTGCGGCGATGATTGGCTGGTTTGGCTGCGCGATGCTCTGTTACGTAACGCCAAAAGAGCATCTGGGTCTGCCAAATAAAGAAGATGTTAAACAGGGGCTTATCACCTATAAGATTGCCGCTCACGCCGCCGACCTGGCGAAAGGGCATCCGGGCGCGCAAATTCGCGATAACGCCATGTCGAAAGCCCGCTTCGAATTTCGCTGGGAAGACCAGTTTAATCTGGCCCTCGACCCGTTTACTGCCCGCGCTTATCACGATGAAACCCTGCCGCAAGAGTCCGGTAAAGTCGCCCATTTTTGCTCCATGTGTGGACCGAAATTCTGCTCGATGAAAATCAGCCAGGAAGTGCGTGATTACGCCGCCGCGCAAACCATTGAAGTGGGAATGGCGGATATGTCGGAGAACTTCCGCGCCAGAGGCGGAGAAATCTACCTGCGTAAGGAGGAAGCGTGATGTATCAGCCTGAGTTTCCTCCTGTACCCTTTCGTTTAGGACTGTACCCGGTGGTTGACAGCGTACAGTGGATCGAACGTCTGTTGGATGCAGGCGTACGTACTCTCCAGCTACGCATCAAAGATCGGCGCGATGAAGAGGTAGAAGCCGATGTGGTGGCGGCAATTGCGCTGGGCCGCCGCTATAACGCGCGATTGTTTATCAACGATTACTGGCGGCTGGCGATTAAGCATCAGGCGTATGGCGTCCATCTGGGGCAGGAAGATTTGCAAGCCACCGATCTCAGCGCCATCCGCGCGGCAGGCCTGCGGCTGGGCGTTTCGACCCATGACGATATGGAGATCGACGTCGCGCTGGCGGCACGTCCTTCTTATATCGCGCTGGGACATGTGTTTCCGACACAAACCAAACAGATGCCTTCTGCACCGCAGGGACTGGAACAGCTGGCACGGCATGTTGAGCGCCTGGCGGATTATCCCACCGTGGCGATTGGCGGTATCAGTCTGCCGCGCGCGCCTGCGGTGATAGCAACGGGTGTCGGCAGTATCGCCGTCGTCAGCGCCATTACTCAAGCCGCAGACTGGCGTTTGGCAACGGCACAGCTGCTGGAAATTGCAGGAGTTGGCGATGAATGACCGTGACTTTATGCGTTATAGCCGCCAAATCCTGCTCGACGATATCGCTCTGGACGGGCAGCAAAAACTGCTCGACAGCCAGGTGCTGATTATTGGTCTTGGCGGGCTGGGTACACCTGCTGCGCTATACCTGGCGGGGGCTGGCGTCGGGACGCTGGTACTGGCAGATGACGACGATGTGCATTTAAGCAATCTGCAACGACAAATCCTCTTTACCACTGAAGATATCGATCGCCCGAAATCACAGGTCAGCCAACAGCGACTGACACAGTTGAATCCCGACATTCAACTGATGGCATTACAACAACGATTAACGGGTGAGACGTTAAAAGATGCGGTTGCACAAGCCGATGTGGTGCTCGACTGTACTGACAATATGGCGACTCGCCAGGAGATTAATGCCGCCTGCGTGGCACTCAACACGCCGCTTATCACCGCCAGCGCGGTCGGATTTGGCGGTCAGTTGATGGTACTGACGCCGCCCTGGGAGCAGGGGTGTTACCGCTGCCTGTGGCCAGATAACCAGGAGCCTGAACGCAACTGCCGCACGGCGGGCGTGGTTGGCCCGGTGGTCGGGGTTATGGGCACTTTACAGGCACTGGAAGCGATTAAGTTATTAAGTGGTATAGAGACGCCTGCGGGAGAACTCCGACTGTTCGACGGTAAGTCGAGCCAGTGGCGCAGCCTGGCTTTGCGCCGCGCCAGTGGTTGCCCGGTATGCGGAGGAAGCAATGCAGATCCTGTTTAACGATCAAGCGCCGCCGGGCAAACTGTTCACGAACTACTGGAGCAACTCGACCAACAACAAGCGGGCGCGGCACTGGCGATTAATCAGCAAATCGTCCCGCGTGAGCAGTGGGCGCAACATATCGTGCAGGATGGCGACCAGATCCTGCTTTTTCAGGTTATTGCAGGGGGTTGAGATGTTACGTATTGCGGACAAAACGTTTGATTCACATCTGTTTACCGGCACAGGGAAATTCGCCTCTTCACAACTGATGATGGAGGCGATCCGCGCTTCCGGCAGCCAGCTGGTGACACTGGCGATGAAACGCGTCAACTTGCGCCAGCACAACGACGCTATCCTCGAACCGCTTATCGCGGCGGGTGTGACCCTGCTGCCAAATACATCCGGGGCGAAAACAGCGGAAGAAGCCATTTTCGCCGCCCATCTGGCTCGTGAAGCGTTAGGCACAAACTGGCTAAAATTAGAGATTCACCCTGACGCCCGCTGGCTGTTGCCCGATCCCATCGAAACCCTGAAAGCCGCCGAAACGTTGGTGCAACAGGGATTTGTCGTGCTGCCTTACTGCGGTGCCGATCCAGTGTTGTGCAAACGTCTGGAGGAAGTGGGCTGTGCAGCAGTAATGCCGCTCGGCGCACCAATTGGCTCTAATCAGGGACTGGAAACCCGCGCCATGCTGGAGATTATTATCCAGCAGGCCACTGTTCCGGTGGTCGTTGATGCTGGCATCGGCGTTCCCAGCCATGCCGCGCAGGCGCTGGAAATGGGGGCCGACGCGGTGTTAGTGAATACGGCGATTGCCGTCGCGGACGATCCCGTCAACATGGCGAAGGCATTTCGTCTGGCGGTAGACGCCGGCCTGCTGGCACGTCAGTCCGGGCCGGGCAGTCGCAGTCATTTTGCTCATGCCACCAGCCCGCTGACCGGATTTCTGGAGGCATCGGCATGAAAACCTTCAGCGATCGCTGGCGACAACTGGACTGGGATGACATCCGCCTGCGTATCAACGGCAAAACGGCTGCTGACGTAGAGCGGGCGCTAAATGCCTCGCAACTCACCCGCGACGACATGATGGCATTGCTATCACCCGCCGCCAGTGGCTATCTGGAACCACTGGCCCAGCGAGCGCAACGTCTGACTCGTCAGCGATTTGGCAACGTCGTCAGCTTCTACGTCCCGCTTTATCTTTCCAATCTTTGCGCTAACGACTGTACTTATTGCGGATTTTCTATGAGCAACCGCATCAAGCGCAAAACGCTGGATGAAGCGGATATTGCCAGAGAAAGCGCCGCTATACGGGAGATGGGCTTTGAACATCTGCTATTAGTCACTGGTGAACATCAGGCGAAAGTGGGGATGGATTACTTTCGTCGTCATCTCCCTGCCCTGCGTGAACAGTTCTCTTCACTACAGATGGAAGTGCAACCGCTGGCGGAGGCGGAATATGCCGAGTTAAAACAGCTTGGCCTCGATGGAGTAATGGTTTATCAGGAGACATATCATGAGGCGACTTATGCCCATCATCATCTGAAAGGTAAAAAACAGGACTTCTTCTGGCGGCTGGAAACGCCGGATCGGCTGGGCCGTGCGGGGATTGATAAGATAGGCCTCGGCGCGCTAATCGGCCTTTCCGACAGCTGGCGAGTTGACTGCTATATGGTTGTCGAACATTTGCTATGGCTGCAACAGCATTACTGGCAAAGCCGCTACTCTGTCTCCTTCCCACGCCTGCGTCCATGTACTGGCGGCATTGAGCCTGCGTCGATTATGGATGAACGCCAGTTAGTGCAAGCCATCTGCGCTTTCCGGCTGCTTGCACCGGAGATTGAACTGTCACTCTCCACGCGGGAATCACCGTGGTTTCGCGATCGCGTGATTCCGCTGGCAATTAATAACGTCAGCGCTTTTTCGAAAACGCAGCCAGGTGGCTATGCCGACAACCACCCCGAGCTGGAACAGTTCTCACCGCACGACGATCGCAGACCGGAAGCGGTTGCTGCCGCGTTAACCGCTCAGGGTTTGCAGCCGGTATGGAAAGACTGGGACAGCTATCTGGGACGCCCATCGCAAAGGCCATGAGACAGAATGTAAGAACGTAAATTTATTCCGAGCCGCTACGGAAGATGAAAAACGCAAGGTTGTTGAAAGCGTTGTGTTTTTTTATGGTAGTCCCGTCAGCAGGAATGTTGTCCAGGGCGAAAAGCTTCTTCCTCGTTTCGCCCTGCCTTTCTTAAAAATTCCGTGAAGAATTGCCCTCTGAATAACACCCATAAAAAAACCCGCCGAAGCGGGTTTTTACGTTATTTGC
>OLSG01002178.1_pt1 | contig 17492 bp, 15 predicted proteins | sample 1673041 | NCBI WGS metagenome assembly OLSG01 (sample SAMEA3136749, study PRJEB25190) | human gut metagenome | reverse complement strand
ATATTAAAAGAAAGGAAATATGTGATAATTAACTTCCTAATTATCATACAAGAAAGTATGAAAACAAAGAGACAGGCAAAAATACTTGAACTGATAAAAAAGAATAACATCGAAACACAGGAAGAATTATCGGATTATTTAGAGAGGGAAGGATATCAGGTAACGCAGGCAACGGTTTCGAGGGATATTCGGGAATTGAAGCTGACAAAGGTGGCAGTCAACGGGGGCAGGCAGAAATATGTTGCACTGATGGAGGCAAGCGAAGATCTGTCTGAAAAATATACCAGAGTGTTCCGCGATGGATTTGTTTCCATGGATATGGCACAGAATATCCTTGTTATCAAGACGGTATCAGGAATGGCAATGGCGGTGGCTGCGGCACTTGATGCCATGCACCTGCATGAAGTTGTGGGATGTATTGCCGGGGATGATACGATCATGTGTGCAGTCAGAAGTGTACAGGAAACTGTTGAAGTTATGGGACGGCTGCGCAAAATTGTAGAAGAATAACAGACTGTCAGAAAAGAGGAGATACTTCCGGGAGAGAATGCGCGGGAATGCGCAGGAAGGAGATTCTATGTTACAAAATCTGCATGTGAAAAATTTAGCACTGATTGATGAGTCGGAGGTCGATTTTGCCGGGGGATTAAATATCCTGTCCGGTGAGACCGGTGCCGGAAAGTCCATTATCATTGGATCAATCAATCTTGCACTTGGAGGCAAGGTTCAGAAAGAAATGCTGCGTAACCCGGAAAAACCAGCGCTGGTGGAACTCATTTTTTCTGTTACCGAAAAGCAGAAACAGGTGTTAAAGCAGCTTGATGTGGAGACTGAGGATGATGAGGTCATCTTAAGCCGCAGGATCACGGGTGGACGCGGTGTCTCGAAGGTCAATGGCGAGAGTGTGCCTGCTTCAAAAGTAAAAGAAATTGCTTCGGTTTTGATCGACATTCACGGACAACATGAGCATCAGTCACTTTTGTCGAAGAAAAAGCATTTAGAGATCCTTGACAGTTATGCAAAGGAAGAGATCGAGCAGCCGAAAAAGGAGCTTGCAGAGGCATATAAGGACTATAAGAAACTTGTGTCAGAGTTAAACGATGCGGACGTGGATGAGGAAGAACGCTTAAGGGAAGTTTCGTTTTTGGAATATGAAGTCGGTGAGATTGAAGAGGCCGGACTTACTGTGGGAGAAGATGAGGAATTAGAGACACAGTATAAGCGTTTCATCAATGGGAAAAAAATTGTGGAAGCACTCAATCAGGCGTATCAGTATACCGGAGGGATGGATCAGGCATCAGAGCTGACCGGACGTGCGCTAAGGGAACTTTCAGGCGTATCAGTGTATGATGAGAAAATTGCTGATATGGAAGAAACGCTTACGCAGATCGACAATCTGCTAGGTGACTTTAACCGGGAGATTGCAGATTATCTGGATGATACAGATTTTGACGAGGAGACATTTTACCATCTGGAAAAACGTCTGGATGAGATCAATCACTTAAAGTCAAAATATGGAAGTTCTATTGAGGAAATATTAAGTGCATGCGAAGCGAAACAGGAACGGCTGCTCCGGTTAAAAGATTATGATACTTATCTGGCTGATTTAAAAGAAAAAGTAAAAAACGCGGAGAAAAAACTGCAGAAAAGCTGTGAAAAAGTGTCCGATATCCGCAAAAAATATGCAGAAAAACTGGTTATTGCAGTGACGGAAGCATTGAAAGATCTGAACTTTTTAGATGTTGTATTTGAAATGCGGTTTGACGTGCTGTCAAATTACACAGCAAACGGATACGACGATGCGGAGTTTATGATCTCGACGAATCCGGGAGAGCCGGTACGCCCGCTTGGAAAGGTGGCATCCGGGGGAGAACTTTCAAGAATTATGCTTGCGATAAAAACAGTGCTTGCCGATCAGGACGAGGTGGAGACGCTGATCTTTGATGAGATCGACAGTGGAATCAGCGGACGCACGGCACAGATGGTTTCCGAGAAAATGAATCTTTTAGGACGTTCACACCAGATCATCTGTATCACACATCTGCCGCAGATCGCTGCGATGGCGGATGCACATTATCTGATTGAGAAGGCTGTCTCAAACGGCGCAACCGTCTCAAAGATCAGACGGCTTGATACGGCAGAAACCGTGGACGAACTGTCCCGTATGCTTGGCGGTGTTGAAATCACGGATAAGGTAAGAGAAAGTGCGCGGGAAATGAAAGAACTTGCCACAAAAAAGAAAAAATAAAAATTCCAAAAAAAGGCCGGTGTGTCAGGAAGTGGCAGGGCAGTTTGGATAAATAACAGCGTGAAAAAGAAAAAAGCACATATAATAAAAAGGGGATATCGAAACAGGATATCTTCTTTTTTTGCGAAAGATGGGGAAAACAGGAGAGAGAGAATGAAAAAGATAAGTGCTTATTACAGAATTATACAAAATCTTACCTGTATGGGATTCTTACGTTGATTTTTGCGGTAAAATCGTTTGAGAATGCTGTGCCGGATGAGATATATGTGAGAGCGGGAGAAACGGTATCTTATGATTTTGATGTTCCGGTCAGTGTTGTGCTAAAGCAGGACAGTGCGGAGGTATTTGAATATCTGACAAAAGATTCACCGCTTACGTATTGTGTAAATTGCAGATTATTTGGAATTTTTCCCGTTAAAGATATCACGGTTATGCTGGTGGAACCGGAAACGGTTTATGCCAGTGGAATGCCGGTTGGAATTTATGCGAAAACAAAAGGAGTACTTGTGATCGGGAATGGGGAAGTGGAGAGGGTAGATGGACGGGAGGTAAAGCCGTCAGAAAATCTTGTAAAAAGCGGAGATTATATTGTCAGTGTCAATGGGATGGCAGTCAGCGAGAAAGAAGACCTTGCTGCAGCAGTGAACGAAGCCGGAGGAGGAAAAGATATTCTTGGAATCATGCGTGGCGAGGAATATATTGAGGTTTCCCTGGATCCGGTAAAGAGTGTCAGTGGAAAATATATGCTTGGTGTCTGGGTGAGGGACGACCTTGCGGGAGTAGGAACACTTACTTATTACAAAGCAGATGGAACCTATGCAGCACTTGGACATGCAGTGAGTGACAGCGATACCGGAACAATCATGAGTATGGCGGAAGGGTATCTTTATCATACAGATATTGTAGGCATAAAGAAAGGAAAGTCAGGCACTCCGGGAGAACTTTCCGGTATTATTCAATACGGAGACAGTACAAGAATAGGTTCGATCATGCAAAACACCGGTCTTGGGATTCATGGAGTCTTAAACGGAAACTTAAAGTGGTTAGAAACCGGGGAGTGTTATGAGGTGCGTTATAAACAGGATATCAGGACCGGAAGTGCGTTTATTGTATCGTCTGTTTCCGGGGAGAGTAAAAAATATGAAGTGATGGTGGAAAGTGTTGATTACAGCGGAAAAGAGGAAAATAAAGGAATCCTGATCCGGGTTACAGACCCTGAACTTTTAGAGCTGACAGGCGGGATCGTACAGGGAATGAGCGGCAGTCCGATCATACAGGACGGGAAACTGATCGGGGCCGTTACACATGTGCTCGTCAATGATCCGACCAGGGGTTATGGGATATTCATTGAGAAAATGCTTTAACATCACAGGCAAATATGGTATTATGAAACAAAAAGTGACAGTTTTTGTAAATGGGTGGCATATGCATACAGAGAGTGAAATAGAGAAATTAGCGGCGGAATATATGGAGGAAGGCCGGACAGCCTTTTTTTCAAAAGAGTTAAATAAGGCGGCAACTTTAACGCAGAATGCAATCGATATCTATCGGATGGAAAAAAATTATGAACAGTATGCATTTGCGCAGAATATGATGGGTGTCATCTATGTGTCGCTTGGAAATGAATCGGCTGCAATGGATTGTTATTTAGAAGTGTTAGAGTGTTCAAAAAGACATGGAATAACATCCGTTCTGGCATTGGCGTATAATAACATAGGTTCCAGATATCAGGAGTTACGGCAGCACCAAAAGGCGATTGGATATTTTGAAAGGTCTGCAGATGAACTTGAAAAAGTGACAGACACAGAGAATGAGAATTTTCAGATCAGGTATCTGATTACACACATGAATCTCATGAAGTCCTATGGGGAACTTGACCGGCTTGACGATGCACGCAAGGAACTTCTTAAATTAGAAAAATGCAGCCAGGGTATTGTGAATGAAATGTATCGTTACTCTTATCTGACATTGAAATCAAGACTTTACTGGAACATTGGGGAAAAAGAATATGTGTATGAGCATTTGGATGAATTGATAAAGGGTGGAATTGATGATTCAAATGCAGCAGATTATATTGAAGATGTAAGTGACTTGTGCGGCCTGCTGAAAGATATGCAGGAGTTTGACAAGTGGAAAAAAGTGATTCTGGCATTTGAGCAGCATGCAAAGAAACAGAACAGCATTTATTATGAAATGATTCTCAATGAAATGTGGCTGGATTACTATAAGGAGCTTGGGGACAACGAGCAGTATGTAAAGCTCTGCATTCACTATGTAGATGTGGCTCAGCAGCAGAAAAAAGCAGACAATGAGGAACGTGCATGTGCGATCGACTTAAAGATTGAACTTCAGGAAAAGGAAGAACAACGCAGACATGCGGAGATACGTTCCAATCAGGATGCACTGACAGGTCTGGGCAACCGTTATATGTTAGAGAAAGACGCTGTGGATGTGATTGAACATGCAATAAAAACAGGCCAAAAGATTGCTGTCGGAGTGATTGATATCGATTGTTTTAAACAGCATAATGATACATATGGGCATATTCAGGGGGACCGTTGTCTTCAGCATGTTGCTGATGTTTTGAAGAATGCCGTGGAAAAACGTGGGAAAGCATACAGATTTGGCGGAGACGAGTTTGTTCTGCTCATCCAGAACGGGGAAGAAAATACGATCACTTCCATTGCAGAAACGATAAAAAAAGAACTGCAGCAGCTGCATATAGAGGATAAGGATTCTGGCAGACAGGCAGCCGTCACGATTTCACAGGGATATGCGAGTTTCCTGCCAAGCAGACAGGAAAGCAGAAATAGTCTGATTGAACATGCGGATAAAGCATTGTATGAAGTAAAAGAAAACGGAAGGGATGGATTTCGTATTATTGTAGAATAATCCATAATTTATGTAAATTTTTGCGCTTGACGACTACATTCGACAAAATAATTTGAGTGAAAATAAGTATCATCAATTTACAAATAATTTATGATAATAGAAAGTTCGCGAGGCGCACTTTCTATTGTTTTGTCACAGGAGGGCTTGAAATGGAAAAATTAAGTGTAGCAATTGCTGATGATAATGAGATAATGTTACAGTTATTAGGGGATATTATCGAAAGTGATGATGAGTTGAATGTGGTAGGAACAGCAAAAGACGGTGAGGAAGCTTATCGTGTGATAAAAACAAAAGAGCCGGATATCGTGCTGCTTGACATAGTAATGCCAAAGTTAGATGGACTTGGGGTACTTAGCCGTGTGAACAAGGATAAAACGATCAAAAAACACCCGGCATTTATCATGATCAGTGCAATCGGACAAGATCGTATCACGGAAGATGCGATCAACATGGGGGCATCGTATTACATTATGAAACCATTTGATAATGATATGATCATTGACCGGATCAAACGGATCAAAAACCGCAGTGTGCCCGGAATGGAAAAACGTAAGATAAATGCATATGAAAAGGCAGAGCCGGTCAGCGAGCGCAGTCTTGAAGCGGATGTGACGGAGATCATCCATGAGATCGGTGTTCCGGCACATATCAAAGGATATCAGTACTTAAGGGATGCCATTGTTATGTCCGTGAATGATATGGAGATGTTAAATTCCATCACAAAGATCCTATACCCGACGATTGCAAAGAAATACCAGACAACATCAAGCAGAGTGGAGAGAGCGATCCGTCACGCGATCGAGGTAGCATGGAGCAGGGGAAAGATGGATACGATCGATGAGATGTTCGGTTATACGATCCACAATGGAAAAGGAAAGCCGACCAACTCAGAATTTATCGCGCTGATCACAGACCGTATTCGTCTGGAACATAAAATGTATTAATACTTTTCAGAAAAGTAAAAAAGAGTTATAATATTCTTTAGATTTTCAAAAGTTTATAGAAGAATAAATTTTTGGGGCTGGAGGGTTTATGACATGAAAAAAATATTATTTGCGGCTTCAGAAGCTGTGCCTTTTATGAAAACCGGAGGACTTGCAGATGTAACAGGCTCATTGCCAAAATATTTTGACAAGAAGAATTATGATGTGAGGGTCATTCTTCCAAAATATGTCTGCATGGAAGAACGGTGGAAAGGACAGCTTCATTTTTTATGCCATTTTTATGTGAATTTAAGCTGGAGGAAACAATACGTTGGGATTTTTGAAACAACGTATGATGGAATTACTTACTATCTGGTCGACAATGAATTTTATTTTGCGGGAAATGCACCGTACAACAATATTTATGAGGACGTGGAGAAGTTCGCATTCTTTTCAAAAGCAGTGTTAGAGGCATTGCCGTATCTTGATTTCTGCCCGGATATCATCCACTGTCATGACTGGCAGACGGGACTGCTTCCGGTATTTTTGCGTACTTTATATGGAGATGAGGAATACTATACGGGTATAAAGACGGTATTTTCCATCCATAATCTGAAATTTCAGGGAAGATGGAAACTGCCTGCAGTTATGGATATTACCGGACTGCCGGAACAGATTTTTACCTCAGATAAGTTAGAGTCTTACGGTGAGGCGAATTACTTAAAAGGCGGTGTGGTCTATGCAGATGCAGTCACCACAGTCAGTCCGACTTATGCCTATGAGATCACGACACCAGAGGGCGGTGAAGGATTAGAAGGACTTATGTATGCGTGCAGGGATAAACTTTCCGGTATTTTAAATGGCCTGGATTATACAGAATATGATCCACAGAAAGATGTCTATCTGACCAATCATTATAACGAGGTGGATTATAAGGAAGGAAAGGCACTCAACAAAACACGTCTGCAAAAAAATGTGTCTCTTCCGGTAGACGGGGACGTATTTCTGATCGGTATGGTATCGCGTATGACAGACCAGAAAGGGTTTGATCTGATCGCATATATCATGGATGAACTGCTCAGTACCGAGCGTGTCCAGTTTGTTGTGGCAGGAACCGGAGAGGCACGATATCAGGATATGCTGTCTTACTTTGCGGGAAAATATCCGGATAAGATGAAGGTACATATCGGCTATTCAGAGGAACTTGCCCATCAGATTTATGCCTCCTGTGATGCATTTTTGATGCCGTCTTTGTTTGAGCCTTGTGGTTTAAGCCAGCTGATGAGCCTTCGTTATGGCACGGTTCCGATCGTGCGTGAAACGGGTGGTCTTAAGGATACCGTCATTCCGTATAATGAATATACGAAAGAGGGAACCGGATTCTCCTTTGCAAATTATAATGCGCATGAGATGTTAGCGACGATCCGTTATGCGTTATCCGTATTTTACCAGCATAAAAATGACTGGGATATACTGATAAAACACGGTATGAGTCAGGATTTCTCCTGGAACGCATCGGTGGCAGAATATGAAAAGTTGTACGACAGTCTGATGACAAAGTTTACATGGTAATACGGTCACTTTTTTGAAAAATAATTTACATGGTAATACGGCTGCTTTCCCTTGAATAATAATATACATGGTCGGAGAGAATATCCTCTGTGGAAAGCTGTGTGGCATTGACTTCCTGAACCATTTCCGAGAGTTCCCGATAGGACTGCTGACGGGTATCTGCGGGACTGTTTGCGGAGGATAGCAGAGGATCGGCCGGTGTGGCAAAAGAATTGACGGGAATGATGAGAACTTCGTGGATGCTGCTTGGAAGGATATAAAGATCACTTCTTAAGTGCTCTGCGAAGTTTTTTAGCAGATCCTGATACAGGATACATGCAGAGCCGTTTAATTTTGTATGATTGGACAGCACATACATCGGAAAAGGTGCCGGTGGAGCAAGGATGGCGGAGCTGTCGTCATCGGAAAGAAGTTCTTTTAGCACGTCGCTCATATTGCGAAGCTCATAATGCTGGAGATCCGGTGTGTTTTTGCATGCAAGTGCATACAGGTCATCTTTTGTGATATTCCAGAAGGAAAGATGATGGTTATGGATCAGGATCGTGGCAGAGCTGCCAGAGGCTGACGGAGAGCAGGAAATCTTTTCTTCTGAAAATGACTGGCTGATATCGTCCGGATCAATGCCGATCAGACAGTTGAATACGATCGCCAAATCAAGAAAACGAAAATGGGGAACATCTGTTAACAGCGCCTTGTTGCGCTCGTAATTGATCAGCTTAAAGATAATGCGGGACTGAACCTTCTCATAGCATGTGAAAAAGGAAATATCAACACTGTGGGCGGGTTTGTTCTGCTGATAAATGTCCCTGATCTCGGTGCAGATATCAGAAATGGGCCGGCCGTTTTCATATGCATGAAAATAGTCATTCAGATAAATGGTCGGTGAGATATTGCAGCCCGGAGTTAAAACGGTCAGACCGTCTAAGTGGGTATTGTTATTTTTTAAAATGTCCTGCAGGATAATGGAAACGTCAGAACCAAATGCGTCCTGTAAAGATTGTCTGATCTGCTGTTTAAATGTCTGATATGTCATAAAGACCTCCTGTAAATACGAATCTATCCACGATAAATCCGCGGTGCAGGAGAAGATATTACTGTTTCTAAAATGGGGAAAGTCCACGCAAAACACTGCGTGGACTTACTATAACACATGCATACTACAAATGCAAGAAAAATTATTCGGATTTTAATTTTTTCCAGAGATAGCTGTAAAGCGAAGTTGTGGATTCATCAAACTGTTTGTACACGGTACAGTTATCCAGTGTTTCCTGTGGCGGGAAAATGGTGGTATCACTCAGAGTCTCATCGTCAAGTGCATCAATCACAGCAAGGTTTGGTGTGGCATAGCAGACATAATCAAAATTTTTCATGGCAACGTCCTCACGGCATAGGAAATCGAGAAATTTTTCAGCATTTTCCTGATTTTTACAGCTCTTTGGAATGAACCAGGAATCGATCCAGAGGTTGGAACCTTCTTTTGGAACCGTATAGGAGAGGTCATCATTTAATTCCATCGCAGTGGCTGCTTCCCCGGAATAAACTAATGCCATTGCCGCATTTCCGGCAGCCATTTCATCGGAAGTCTCATCCACATAATAGGCGTACACAAGAGGTTTTTGTTTGATCAGAAGATCAACGGCATTATTCAGTTCGGTCTCGTTTTCTGTATTGATGTCATAATTTAACAGGCGAAGAGCCGGGACAAACGAATCACGGACAGAATTCTGCATAATGATGGAATCTTTGTAGTGTTCATCCCACAGGATATTCCAGGAGGACACCTCATCATCTGTGACCATCGTGGTATTGTAGAGGATGCCGAGCGTTCCGTAAAAATAGGGCATGGAGTAAGAGGCATCCGGGTCAAAGATCCTTGCCGCACCGATGATCGACGGATCAATATTTTGGTAATTCGAAAAACTGCTGAAGTCGATCTTATTTACTTCGCCCTCCGAGATCAGACGTTCTACCATATAGTCGGAAGTGCAGATTAAGTCATAACCGATCGAACCGGCTTTATATTTCGTATACATTTCCTCCGGGCTTTCATATTCTTCTAATTTAACATGGATGCCGGTTTCCTGTTCAAACAGTTTTAAAACAGAACTGTCCATATATTTTCCATAATTTAAAACAACCAGCGAATTATCGTCAGCGGTATTTTTTGTTCCACAGCCTGCGGCAAAAAAACCGCCGAGAAGTAAAAGCGGAAAAACAATATATTTTTTCATGATATCCTCACGATCTGCCGGATAATACGGCGTATCTGTAATTACTGGCTGTTCTTAGACGATCTGCGGTTCATGACAAGCAGCAGCAGAAATGCGGCAAAAAACAGCAGTGTGGAAAGTGCATAAAGCTCCGGACGTACACCTTTTCGAAGTTCTGTGTAGAGCATGGTCGAAAGTGTGTTCACACCGGCACCCTTGGTAAAAAAGGTGATGGAAAAATCATCCAGGGACATGGTGACAGCCATTAAGAATCCAGAAAACACACCGGATTTGATATCCGGCCAGGTCACTTTATAAAAGGCATAAAGCGGGGAGGCACCAAGATCTAAGGCCGCTTCATAGGTGTTCCGGTTTACCTGCTTTAATTTTGGAAGTACATTTAAAATCACATACGGGATATCAAATGTAATGTGTGCAATGAGCACCGTTACAAAGCCCAGATTTAAAAATTTTACAAAAAGCAGCATGAGTGATATTCCGGTCACGATATCCGCGTTTAACAGCGGGATGTTGGTTGCACCGAGCATCAGTGTGGTGCCACGTTTTTTCATCGCACTGATGCCGATGGCAGCGAGTGTGCCGATCAGCGTGGAGAGTACTGCGGCGCAAAGTGTGATCTGCAGCGTCATGATCAGTGCGTTCATGATCGTTTTGTCTGTAAAACAGGAGGCGTACCATTTTAAAGTAAATCCGCCCCATACGACTCTTGATTTGGAATTGTTAAAGGAAAGAACGACCAAAACAAGAATCGGAAGATATAAAAATAAAAAGATGACCGCAAGATAAATGCGGGATGCAGCCTTCTTTACCATACAGCAGTTCCTCCCTGATCTTTATCAAAAATATTCATGACCGCCATACTTGCGATGACGAAAATCATAAGTACAACGGAAAGTCCGGAGCCCAAATTCCAGTTGCTTCCCTGCATAAATTCCTGTTCAATGACATTTCCGATCAAAAGCACTTTACCACCGCCGAGCAGATCGGAGATCACGAAAGAGGTAAGAGCCGGAACGAAAACCATGACGATTCCGCTGATCACGCCGGAGAGTGTCAGCGGAAAGATAATGCGGATCAGTACGATCCTTGAATTTGCACCCAGGTCTTTTGCAGCTTCGATAACGTCCGGTTTGATGCGCGCTATGGAGTTATAGATCGGCAGGATCATAAATGGCAGAAAGTCATATACCATGCCGAATACAACGGCGGTCGGTGTATTTAACATTTTCACCGGGCCAAAGCCAAAGAGACCAAACAGTGCGTTTACGATACCGTTGTTGGAGAGTAAAAGCCGCCAGGCAAGGATACGCAGCATAAAATTCATCCACATCGGAAGTACAAATAAAAATACGACAAAACTCTGATGCTTAAAATGAAAACTGTTTAAGATCATCGCAAGCGGATAGGCAAGCAGCAGACAGACTACTGTACAGAAAAATCCGAGCTTTAAGGAAAGCAGAATGGATTTTACATGTACCGGGTCTGCAATCGCTGCGATATTGTCCCAGGTAAAAGCACCCGAAGTATTTGTAAACGCATAATATAAGATAATAACGATCGGCAGCAGGATAAATCCGATTATCCATACCAGATAAGGTCCTGCTAAAAGCTGTCTGCCTAATTTACGCATCGATCTCCACGGCCTCCTCATCCTCAGATTCCGGTTTGTTCATGATCTGGATGTTAAACGGGATCACGTTGATGCCGACATGCGTGCCCACCGGATACATTTTTGTGGTGTGAACCAGCCATTCATAGCCGTTTGCCATAATGCTGATCTCATAGTGTACACCCTTAAAGATGATGGATACGATGTCACCATCCATAAAACCGGCACCAGGCTCTGTGATCTCGACATCCTCCGGACGGATTACAACATCGACCGGCGTATTACAGCCGAATCCCTCGTCGACACATGGGATCTTCACACCTAAGATCTCCACAACTTTATCCTGGATCATGGTTCCGTTTATGATGTTGCTGTCACCGATAAAGTCGGCAACAAATGCATTGACAGGCTCATTGTAGATCATCTCAGGTGTACCGATCTGCTGGATGTACCCCTGGTTCATGACAACGATCGTATCGGATATGGTAAGTGCTTCTTCCTGATCATGGGTAACGAATACGAACGTGATGCCAAGCTCATTTTTCAGGCGGATCAGCTCGTACTGCATGTCCTGGCGGAGCTTTAAGTCGAGGGCACCGAGCGGTTCGTCTAAAAGGAGAACTTTCGGTTCATTTACAATGGCGCGCGCGATCGCGATACGCTGCTGCTGGCCGCCGCTCAAAGAATCAATAGAGCGGTTTTCAAAACCCTCAAGATTCACTAATTTCAGTGCATAACGGATTTTATCATTGATATATTCTTTGCTTTTTTTCTTGATCCGCAGACCAAATGCGATATTTTCCGCGATTGACATATGCGGGAAAAGGGCATATTTCTGGAAAACAGTATTTAAGTTACGCTCGTTTGGCGGCAGGGACGTGATATCTTTGCCGTCAAAGACAACGCTTCCTGCTTCCGGAGCCTCAAAACCGCCGATGATGCGGAGGGTGGTTGTCTTTCCGCAGCCGGAAGGGCCGAGGAGTGTGATAAATTCATTTTCGCGGATATATAAATTTAAGTCATCTAATACGACGTGATCGCCGTAGGATTTTGAAATACCTGTCAGATTGATTAATTTTTTGCTCATTTGTGTTCAAAACGCTTCTTAATATAGTAAAAAACGTTATCCCTTTCTAAATGGTATGTAAAATACAGATTAAAAACTTGGAGGTGTGGAAACCCAGATCAGGATGGCATCACGGTTGCCGTTATTTTCCAGCCGATGTTTTTTCCCCGCCTGGAAATAGAAAGATTCGCCTGCCCGGACAGTATAAGTTCTTCCACCGTAAAAAACACGCACGGTTCCTTTTAATACATAGCCGAATTCTTCGCCTGCATGTGGCAGATGCGTGTCGGAGGAACCACCGGGTTTTAAAGTAAGGCGCACCGGCTCCATGCTGTTCTTCTGGGCATTTGGTATGATCCATTCGATCATTTTATTTCCATCTTCGCTGATTTTTTCAAAATAATCATCTTTTTCAAATACGATCTGTTCCGGTTCTTCGTCCGTAAAAAATTCGGCAGGAGTTGTGCCGAGACATTGTATGATGTCAAGCAGTGTGCCGATGGACGGAGAGTTCTGGTTGCGTTCCAGCTGGGAAATAAATCCCTTGGTCAGTTCAGAGCGGTCAGCAAGTTCCTGCTGTGTCAGACCGTACTGGATACGAAGCTCTTTCATACGCTTTCCGATATCCATGCGAACCTCCATTCTTGCGTGTGAAAAATGTTATTTTTCAGACTAATCTCAATTCTGCAATTTTTTGGTAACTGTAAAAATATATGTTTTGTTTACAATAAGTAAACAAGACTATTTTATGCATTTTATAGGAAAAGTCAATAGAAAATAAGCTTTAAAAAAATATAAAAAAGGTCTTGCTTTTTTTATATAAATTATATATAATGAACAAGTGTGGCGTGAGTCGAAAGACAACACACCTCAGATTGCCAATATGGCTCAGTTGGTAGAGCAACGCATTCGTAATGCGTAGGTCGTCGGTTCGAGTCCGACTATTGGCTTATGGATTCCGGAATGCCGGATGGATGAGAGAGCAAGTGGTTCCTGAAAAGTTCCGCTTGCTTTTTTCGTTCGCAGGAAATTGCGTTCTATAACAGGATTTTTCCTGTATCAGGATATGAAAGGATACGGTATTATGGCAGAAGCAAAAAATACAATTTTAATTGGAATTGCAGGGGGAACAGGAAGCGGAAAGACGACGTTGGCAGATAAAGTGGTTGACAGCTTCGGACGTGATGAAGTCAGTATTCTTCGCCATGATAATTATTACAAACGCCATGACGAGATGAACTATGAGGATCGCTCAAAGTTAAATTATGATCACCCGGATGCGTTTGATACAGAACTTTTATGTGAACATATCAAAGAGCTGAAAAAAGGAAAGGCGATTCAGATGCCGGTCTATGATTATACGATCCACAATCGTTCCGATAAGACGATCCTAGTGGAACCTGCACCGGTCATTGTATTAGAGGGTATTTTGATCTTTGCAGAGCCGAGTCTCTGTGAACTGATGGATATCCGTGTGTTTGTAGACACCGATGCGGATGTCCGTATTCTGCGCAGAATCGTAAGAGACGTAAAAGATCGTGGACGTTCGTTAGACAGTGTCATAAATCAGTATTTAACGACGGTAAAACCGATGCATGAGCAGTTTGTGGAGCCGAGCAAACGGCGTGCAGACATCATTATCCCGGAAGGCGGGGAAAATGCAGTTGCGTTGGAGATGCTGATCCAGAGAGTAAGAAAACATTTAGAGGAAGCATAGAGCTAAGAGGTCAAATGAGAGACTGACGGGCATATATAATGCTGTAAAAATCGCACCAGGACGGGATGAAAATCCGCTTTGGTGCGATTTTTTTTGCCACCCCGAATCTTCATAGGAAACTACGTCCTGTGATCAAAAAGTCCTCAGGGCAGACCGTCTTTTAATAGAGAAAGGATTTAGGTACAGCATCTGCCATGGCTTTGTAACCGGCACTACTCGGATGCAGATGATCGCCGCTGTCATAGCCGGCTTTGAATGCTGCAGGATGATCAGGATCCTGTACTGCGAGGTCGAAGTCGATACATCCCTCAAAACCGTCCGTCAGGCGGATCCATTCATTCACCTGATTTTTTAACTCTTCACGGAAAGGTGCATAGGTGCGCCAGTCTTCGATTGGAAGCAGTGTTCCGATATAAACAGATAATCCCAGGGCATGTGCCTGATCAACGTACCATTTGAGACCGTCTATGAGCTCTTCTGCAGTTGGAAGATCACTCATGGGGCGGAATGGATTGATGTCGCATCCGACCGGGTGAATGATGTCATTGATCCCCTGCTGGATAATGATGGTGTCTGCGCCGGAAGTTGGTATTTCATGTGAAAAACGGTTACTTCCCTTTAAACCGTACGAATCATAGGTAATACAGTCATACTGGCGGAGAATTCTGGTACCGCTCGCAGCACGGCGTATAACGGAAGTATGTTTTTTCCCTTCCCGTAACAGCCGGAGCATCAGTTCGTCCGGCCATGCCTGCGCGGTGATGGAGTCGCCATAGCAGATCACGGCATGATTGTCCGGAGATGTCAAAATATCAATGTTACTCAGAAAATAAAACCAGTTTGTCGTTTTGCTTGTATCAAGGGGAAGCCTGCCGGCAGAAGTCTGATCTCCCAGTGAAAAAAATCCTTTTGAGAGAGGGCCTGTGATCAGAACTGCTGACTGCATCAGGGTAAAATCCGCAAAATAAAGGTTGACACAGAGAGTCTGGCCTGCCTGGACCTGAAAGAAAATGTCATCACTTATGATGCGCTCGTGTGCGGCGATCGTCACGGAAGAATTCCCGAAAAAAGTAATCTGTGCTGTTGCAGATTCCTGCATGGGACAGGAAAGATTTATTTTTCTTGTAATGTCATCGCAATTAAAATCACAGTCTGCGATGGAGACAGTTGCTTTCGTGATGGAAACAGGTTCACTGCCGCAGTAATTATCAAAGGTAAATCTTAAAGCAGTTCCATCAAACGGCGCATAGACCGGATAGCGGAGTGTGATATCTTTTGCATAGCTCTCAGGGCGGTGTTCTGCGATTGAAACTGCATTTCCCCACATGGAACACCATGTCTGGTTTTTATTTATTGTTGTATTCATCGGGTTCTCCATTTCTGCCAGAAATTTTTGGATTCATAGGAAAATGTGTCCTGTGAATTTTGTATCAGTATACATCCTTTTAGAGGGAGGGTAAAGTGAAACATGGATTTTCCTTGACTTCACCACTGTATCATGTTATTATCACAAACAGAGTGAACAAAGCGTTCATGAAGGGGTACACCACCGCGGGTGTATTCTTTCGTGAACGCTTTTTTATTACACCGTAAAATTAAAAGGAGAAAAATCCTCCCCTCGTCCAAAGGGACTTGGATTTTACTCCGTAAAATTAAAGGAGGATGTATGGAAATCAACGGAAAGCACACAAAGTTGCCGGAGGGAACAACGATACTTGATTATTTAGAGCAGAATCACTATGTGTTAGCGCAGATTGCAGTCGAGCACAACTATGTAATTTTAGACAAAGAAGATTATGCAAAAGTTGTTTTGAAGGATGACGACATTTTAGAGATTGTCAGTTTCATGGGCGGCGGTTGTTAAATGCCGGCAAAAGAGAAATAAAAAAACCAGAGAAAAGCAGAAAAACAGAGAAAAGTAAAAAAAGAGAAAAGCAGAAAAGAGGAAAAAAAGATGAGCGAAATAACAAAAGATACATGGAAATTAGGAGAGCATGAGTTTTCTTCCAGATTTATATTGGGTTCCGGAAAATATTCCTTAGAACTGATCGATGCAGCAGTGAAAGAGGCAAAGGCGGAGATCGTGACGATGGCGCTGCGCCGCGCAAATGAGGGTGGTGTGGCTAATATCTTAGATTACATCCCAAAAAATGTGACACTGCTTCCAAATACATCAGGAGCAAGAACAGCTGAGGAGGCTGTCCGGATCGCCAGACTGAGCAGAGCTATGGGATGTGGAGATTTTGTCAAAGTGGAGATCATGCGTGATGCGAAATATCTGTTTCCGGATAATTATGAGACAGTAAAAGCGACGGAGACCCTTGCAAAAGAGGGCTTTATCGTTCTGCCTTATATGAACCCGGACTTAAATGTGGCAAGAGATCTGCAAAGCGCCGGCGCAGCAGCCGTTATGCCTTTAGCAGCTCCGATTGGAAGCAACAAGGGTCTGGCAACCAAGGCCATGATCCAGGTACTGATCGACGAGATCGACCTGCCTATCATTGTAGATGCAGGTATTGGCAAGCCGTCCCAGGCATGTGAGGCAATGGAAATGGGTGCTGCGGCAGTTATGGCAAATACTGCTATTGCAACGGCCGGAGATGTGCCTGCTATGGCAAATGCCTTTAAGCTGGCCATTGAAGCAGGAAGAAAAGCATACCTTACAGGAATGGGAAGAGTCCTGGCAAGAGGCGGCAGCGCATCTGATCCGCTTACAGGCTTTTTACGTTAGGAGGCAGCGGACATGAACGAAGAAAACCAGGTCTATTTTGTAGACAGTGATAAGCTGCCTGAGGAAGCATTAAAGCGGAAGCACCGCTTAGAGCAGGATCCAACTTTCCGTACCAACCACATGGAATACATGGAAGGGATGGAAGTGAGCCGGTCTGACATCAAGGACAAAGTGGAAGAGGCCATGAAAGCCTTTGATTATGATGCCTATACGGCAGGGGATGTAGAGCGGGCGCTGTCCCATGAAACATGTTCCATTGAAGATTTTAAGGCACTTTTATCCCCTGCAGCGGCTCCTTATCTGGAGGTAATGGCCAGAAAAGCTGAGGAGATCACAAAAAATCATTTTGGCAATACGGTATACATTTTTACCCCTCTTTATATTGCCAATTACTGCCAGAATTACTGCATTTACTGCGGTTTTAACTGCTACAACAACATCCGCCGCAAAAAACTTACATTTGAAGAGATCGAGCATGAAATGCAGGTGATCGCAAAGACCGG
>OLSG01002176.1_pt1 | contig 17513 bp, 20 predicted proteins | sample 1673041 | NCBI WGS metagenome assembly OLSG01 (sample SAMEA3136749, study PRJEB25190) | human gut metagenome | reverse complement strand
AGGTGCAATAAATGACCGGCTTTGTTATTTCTTTTTTAGTTACTGTCATGGCTGGTGTAGCATGCCACTACATCATCAAATGGTTAGATGGTAACAAATAATCGGTAACTAGCCTATGGTCTTGATTCTCCCATGCCGGAATTGAATTAAAAACCCCCGAAAGTGTACGAGACTTCCGGGGGTTTGTCACAATAAATGACCTTCTTATTTCTTTTCTGCCTACTGGCATTATAGCATATGTAAATTCCCTTTGCAATATTCTCAAAAATATTTTTTCACTTTTACTAATATTTTCTTAACGTATCATGACTGTCATCGGTAGTCTTATCAATCCTCTTTACTACCACATAATATCCGTCATCTCCTGCCGGTATTTTCACGCGGTCACCAACTTTATGTCCAAGTACTGCTTTTCCAAGCGGTGACTCGATGCTGATCAGTCCTGCCAGGGAATTTCCTCGGACACTTGTCACAATCCGGTATGTCTCCACTTCTTCATCATCTTCAAAATAAAGATCCACGGTATTATTAATTCCTATCTCGTCTTCTTTTGAATCATCAGACACAATGTTGGCAGTTTTTAACATTCTCTCTAGATAACGGATACGGCTTTCGTTGCGGTTCTTATCCTGCTTCGCTGCTTTATACTCAAAGTTCTCGCTCAAGTCTCCCTGTGCTCTTGCCTCTTTTACTGCTTCCAGCTCTTTTTTACGGACAACAATCTTTCGGTACTCAATTTCTTCCTTTATTTTCTTTACATCACTTTCTGTCAGTTGTTCTCCCATATGATACAGTCCCTTCTATATTAATTGATAATGTTTCATTGCTTTTTCAATTCCGTCATTCATCACACTGTCCGTCACATATTCTGTATATGGATCCAATACAGAATCATGCTCTTTCATCGCCACTGTATGTGTGGCGTATTCGAACATCGCCAAATCATTGCTGCTATCTCCAAATACATATATCTGATCCATGTCATAGCCAAGATATTTCCTCATATACTCAATCCCGGTCGCTTTTGTATATTGCTTTTGAATACACTCATAACTTCCATGTCTCCGATCGATGACTGCCAGATCGTCACGAACTTCCTCTATGAATTTTACTACATCACTTGTCTGATCAGAGAGTAAGAACATTTTATCATAAATGAATCCGCCATCCTCTATATATTTCTTACAGCCTAATCCCCAGGCTTTTCCCATGCGCTGTCTGATATCTTCGATTTCCGGAAAACGGGAACTATTTTGGGGAAAATATAGATCGTCACTGGCTTCCAGAACTCCTTCCATATGACACTCCTGAATCACCTGTATGTAACGTCTGCACTGCTCCTTGGTCAGTGTACTGTGCATCAGCACATTTCCCTGATAAATGATTTCCGTTCCACAACCGCACACATAACCATCTACTGGAATATGCTTCATGGAATCCAATGTATTACAAGATGTACGACCTGTATTGATAAACACAAGATGTCCGTTTTCTCTCGCCTGCTTCAATGCACGAAGTGTACTTTCCGGCACTATCTTCGTCTGTTCGTCAATCAATGTACCATCTACATCAAAAAATAATGCTGCTTTATTCATTCTGTCTCTCCTCTATATCTAGTTCAAGTCGAACATCCGTGAGACTTGGCGCATGATTCTGGTCAGCAAAGCTGACATATTCCTATCAGAATCACTGCGCATCCTCGCGGAGCATTTATCTCAGTCGGAGATTGGACTCCCACTGAGACAAATTTGCTACTACTCACCACCTGAAGAGGTGGGCGTCTTCTCGACTGAGATAAAAAGCTGGATTACTGTGATGTATTTCAGTTTTTATCTCGCAATTCCAAAATACTGATCCACGCCATTGGCAATCCCGGTTACGATCTGCCACTGATATTCGTCTGTCGCCATCTTCTGATCTTCCGTCGGATTACTCATATATCCCATCTCCACAATGGTCGTCGGAACCTGTGCCCAGTTGATTCCACTCATGGTATCTGTCTCCCAGACACGCTCTCTTTTTGCTCCGGTCGCTGCTACCATCTGATCTAAAATATCTGTAGAAAGTGCCTGACTTTGGGAATATAGATTTCCATTATATGGATTGGAATCAGTCTGACAGATCGTCATCATGCCGTTGGCACTGCTGCTATCCGAACCATTGGCATGGATGCGGATAAATGCATCGGCATTGGCATTGTTTGCAATCTGCGCACGCTCCGCATTCGATACATTTACATCGTTCGTCTCTCGTATCATCAAAACATCATACCCACGGTTCATCAATTCTTCTTTCAGCTTCATAGAAACAGCCAATGTCAGTTCATATTCCTGAAGCCCTGATGTCTTGCCACTTGTCCCGGAAGCCACCTTTGCTTTCATTTCAGAAGAACCTGGACCGACCGGTTCTTTCTCACTATTCCCCTTTGCCTGATGTCCTGCATCAATCGCAATCAAATGTCCATTTTTCTGCGGCTGTTGTTCATTCGCCTCTTCTGCCTGTGATTGTCCGTCTGGCTGTGAAGCCTGTTCCTGCATATCTGTCTGTTCCTCTTGTATATTGTCTTCTTTTTTATCTTCTATATTTAATACCAGTTTGTCTGGATCTTTTTCCTTTGTCTTCGTTTCTTTTTCTGTTGTCCCACAGCCTGTAAGTACCATAAGCACTACAAGTCCCAGTAACAATACTCTTTTTTTCATATTCCACCTCCGTAAGTACTATTCTACCATAACTTTATTATTTCTTAAGTGGTTTTTTATAAATTTTCGATTTGTTTAAGAGTTTCAACATACTTTCGTCACATTTTCCGCTTATACTAAATGACAGATAGTTGAGAAAGACATCAGCTATCACCCCCTCATAGAAGTGCGAAAAGCACTTACTCTCATTCCTTTATATAACTATAACAGCACACGAAGCCTCGCCGGGAACGCACCCGCGGGGCTTCGCTGTGTCTAGAACACTCCTTTCATATCTACTCTTTTCAAATTTCCGTAAACCATGTACAATAAGAATAATGGTATTATCATTCATTGAGAGATTTACCAATTCAAGAATGCCTCGGCATTCTTGCTGCGAGGTGGGAGTCATCTCCCGGCTGATATACAACTGTTAAAGGAGTGCCTATTATGTCTGGGGAACGTAAAAACACTATAACAAAATCTGCAACTGCTAATACAACAACGAAAAAAGGGCTATCACAGGGACAGGCCGATATTCTGATTGCCATCATAGCCATGACCTGGGGCTGTTCATATCTTCTGATGAAAATCGGGCTGACAGGAATGCCGCCATTCTCTATTATCGCACTGCGTTTTTGCATTGCATTTATTACCGTTGCACTGGTTTTCTTGCCGAAAATGAAGCTGATGAACCTGCGCACTCTTGGATACGGAAGTATTCTCGGTCTGCTTCTGTTTGGTGTGTTTGCTTTTCTTGTTCCGGGAATGAAATACACGACCGCTTCCAATGCTGGATTCCTGGTTGGTATTGTGTCTGTATTCGTACCGGTAGTACACAGCTTTTTAAAACACAAACTGCCATCCAAACGTACAACTCTTGGAGTCCTTTTGGCTTTACTTGGAATCTGTCTGCTTACATTTTTCTCCACCTTTACAATTAATCTTGGAGATATTTTATGTATCCTCAGTGCATTTTCCTACACCATCCAGATTATTCTGATGGATCATTTTACAAAAGAAACTGACAGCTTTCTTCTTGGAATCTGGCAGCTTGGATTTGTCGGTCTGTATGGTGTGATCTTTACATTTTTATTTGAGACTCCCTCACTTCCGGGCAGTGGCGCGCAGTGGGGTGCAATTCTTGGTCTGGCGATAATCTGCAGTGCTTTTGGATTTATCGTTCAGCCAGTTGCTCAAGAATACACATCTCCGGAACATACCAGCATGCTTTTCGCACTGGAACCAGTATTTTCTATGATTTTTGCCTATATTTTTCTCCATGAAAAATTATCTCTGCAAGGAGCAATTGGGGCATTTCTGATTATGGTCGGTGTCGTGATTGCTGCAAGCACCCATGAAGAGTGATTACTCCCTCTTTTCCCGGAAATTTGTTTTATTTTCCTATTCAAGAATGCCTCGGCATTCGGTTTAATGCGCAAAAAATGAGATTACAACTAATCTCCAACGTTGCACTTCTTGATTATTTATAGTATAATTCTAAGTATACTTATTATTGTACTTAAAAGAAAAAATTTGATCATGGAGGTCATTATGAATAAAAATCAAAAAGACGGCAATTTTGAAGAAAACCTGGGTTCCCGCGTGAAGAAATTACGCCAGGAGATGAATCTGACACAGGCAGAGGTCGCAGATGCCCTGCACGTAACACCAGGATATATCAGCAACGTAGAGAACAATCGTACAGCAATGTCTCTTCGTATCCTGATCTACTATGCAAAGCTTATGAATACAACACTGGATTCTCTTGTTGGTTCTCTGGAGCCTGCTTATAAAGAAAACGCTCTGGACAATGAAGTTATGCATCTTGTAGCTCAGATGAATGATCTGGAAAAACAGAAATTAATCAATACATTAAGAATCTGGATCTAATTTATACTTATTGATTTTATAAGATGCCAGCAATCTGTGTTTTATCACGCAGATTAACCTGGCATCTTTTTTATTGCAATAAAATAAATAATATATAAAACCAACCGGGTATTCTTCATGAATTGAGTTATTTTCGTGATAGCTGCGAGCATAGTCTGTGTGATTATACACTGTTTGAACCGATTTATCGGTGAGTTTGTATAATCACACAGAAATAAGCGGCGCAGCAGTTATAGAAAATAAGCTCATCATGAAGAATACCCGGCTGGTCTTTTTATAAATTTATTTCATTGCTTCTTTAATCGCACTTAACAGTTCATCATATGTTTCATATGCCGGGATCTGTGGATAGTCTGCTTTGATCTTATCGGTACTTCTGAATAAAAATCCAGCTTTACTAGCCTGAATCATGCCAAGGTCATTATAAGAATCTCCACTTGCGATTGTGTCAAATCCGATAGACTGCAGTGCTTTGACTGTACTGAGTTTCGACTGTTCTACACGCATCTTGAATCCGGTAATCTCTCCATCTTCCGCAACCTCCAGTGTGTTACAGAACAATGTAGGCCATCCTAATTTCTCCATCAGTGGTGTTGCAAACTGTGTAAATGTATCACTGATAAGAATCACCTGACTAAATGTACGGAGCTCATCTAAGAACTCTTTTGCTCCCGGAAGCGGATCGATCTTGGCGATTGTCTCTTGAATTTCCTTCAATCCAAGACCATGCTCCTTTAAAATACCAAGACGCCATTTCATAAGTTTGTCATAATCAGGCTCATCTCTTGTTGTCTTCTTAAGTTCCGGAATATTACTTGCCTTGGCAAAAGCAATCCAAATTTCCGGTACTAATACTCCTTCTACGTCTAAACATGTGATATACATCGTTCTTTCCTCCTCTTTATATGTCATAAGATGATGTTGAGTACAAAAGCCTTCAATTATATTTTTTTACTCTACACCTTGTGATACCTTGAAATCGCACGAAACACCTTCTCCATTTCAAATGGCTTCGCCAAATGCTCATTCATACCGGCATTTTTTGCTTTCTGAATATCGTCAGCAAATGCATTTGCTGAAATTGCAATAATCGGTACAGTTGCCCCCCCCGTGGGTGAGTGCATGTACGGATTCTTCTGGTCGCTTCGAGACCGTCCATAACCGGCATCATAATATCCATCAGAATCAGGTCAATCTCCTGTTCCCCTGATTGTTCAAAGATATTCAATGCCTCCTGCCCATTTTTTGCAGCTTATTCCCGGCTGACAAAGTTCTTCTCTTTTAACCGTTCCCCCAGTGTTGACAAGTCAAAGAACTTTCGCATTTCTTCCTGATAATCTTCATGAATCTGAAATGTACAAAAATCCATCAGCTTTTCAGATGCAATTCCTCTGTCATTTGCAATTTTGTACATTTTATTTGGTTCAGAAATCTGCTCCATATAATCTGTGTTCAGATTTATATTATAGATTGCATAATAAATCTCACTTGTTGCAGCTTTTAGACTTCGAAATCGCATTTCCCGCTCGATGTTCTTAGTAATATCCTGATGATAACCACGGATGCAGATTCCGATTCCCTCATAATCTTTCGGCCGCACTCCTCCACATCGGATCCAGATTTTTCCACGAGTCGGATGGTGCCACGGATAAATGACGTCAGCATATCCTTTTTCCAAAGTTTCTTTCACACAGTTGTCCACTTTTTCCGTATATTCCGATGGAATATTGTCTCTCCATATACGGTAACATTCTTCACTTGTGGTACCTTTCGTCAGCCCCAGAAGCTCACGCATATTTGCATCGGCCTCCATTACCGGTTCTTTTCCCTCTTGCTTGATAATCGACCAGATACCAATCTGTGCTCCGCAAAAGATTTCTTCTATATTCCTGGGGCATCTCTGCCTTAATATCTTCCAGTTCCTCAATCAGGATATTTTCCCCATGCAGGAACAGATGTATCCAGTTCGGCATACTCTCGAATGGAATTCCTTTTAGATTATCAATCTGTGGTGTCACCCCTTCTTTACACCATTCATATGTATTGGTTGTTGTATAATCTTCATTAATTTCAAATACATAGGCACGGTCTGCGCATGTATACTCACCGACTTTGCATAATACGTTATTGATTCCATCGTCGATCAGTTCTGTACTGCTGAGACTTGTAATCAGCTCAAGCATAAATCGTTCCGCTTCCAGTTCTGCGCTTAACTTCCATTTTCATACAATAATTCCGCTATTGTATGGTTCTCTGTCAGACTCATAAGGCCACCTCTTTTCATATCTGGTTATCTGTTTTTGTCTGCACGTGGTCTTTCTTTTCTCATGCACCGTATTCTCTCTTACTTTTATGAATCGGTAAGCTCTTCCAGCATCTGTCGTACTGTCTTTCCATTTCCCGGGTGCCGTTTGTATGGTGCGATTTCCTCCAAAGGCTCCAGTACAAAAGAACGTTTATGCATTTCAACATGAGGAATGCATAAGTCATCCTCCTGACTGATCAGATCATCATAGAAAATGATATCCAAATCCAGCGTTCTTGGTCCCCAGTGAATGATTCGCTCTCTTCCGGCTTCCTTTTCAATCCGGTTCAGTTCTCTAAGGAGTTCCTTCGGATAATAAAGAGTTTTCATTCTCAGACAGCCATTCAGAAAATCCGGCTGGTCTGTCACACCGTACGGTGGGGTTGTAATAAATCCGGAGACTTTTTCCACTTTGCTTGCAGGAAGCGCGTCAATTGCTGACACTGCGTCGTCCAGGATTTGTCTGCTGTCTCCCATATTAGATCCGAGGGCAATGTAAGCAGTGTGCCAGCTTCTTGTGATTCTGACGCTGACAGTTTTAAGCGGAAGTCCTACCGGTGCCCATGGTTTCTGGATCTCCAGTGTTACTTTTTCAAGCCCGTCAAACTTCTGAAGCATATCTTCTACCAGTTCTTCGGCCACGCGCTCCAGTAATTTGTATGTATGTGATTTTACAAATTCTGTAATAAATGCACTGACTTCTCCGTAATGGATCGATGCCGTCAGCTCATCAGTCTTTCCGGCTTTTCTTGTGTCTGTATAAAGTGTTGCGGACACGATGAACTTCTGTCCCAGTACATTTTCTTCTGGAAATACGCCGTGATTTGCGAATATTTCCAGACCTTCAATTTTAATCTGATCTAATTCCATTCTCTATACCTCATGGTCACGCATAAGCGCTTTTGCCATCTGAATGGCTCTCTTATTCTTCTTTACATCATGGACACGCACAAATGCACTGCCTTTTTGAACACCGTATACCGTCGTCACGAGTGTTCCTTCTTCCCGCTGATCGACTGGCAGATCCAGTGTCAGACCAATGACAGATTTTCTGGAAGTTCCAAGAAGGATTGGGTAATTGAGCTTCTGCATGATTTCTAATTTGTCAATAATCTCCAGATTCATCTCGTAAGTCTTTCCGAATCCAACTCCTGGGTCCAGAATAATCTTATCATCTGCAATCCCTGCTGCCTTTGCCAGACGTATACACTCCCGCATATCCTCCATAAAATCATCCAGGAAATTGCTATATTCTGTATTGTCACGGTTGTGCATCAGGCAGCAGGCAACGTTATGTTTTGCGATGACATCTGCAATCTTCTCGTCATATTTCAGACCCCAGATATCATTCACAAGATCTGCTCCTGCCTGAACTGCTGCTTTTGCCACCTTACTTTTATAAGTATCAATGGAAATTGGCACATCAAACTCTTTTTTCAGTTTCTCAATGATAGGAGTCACTCTTGCAATTTCTTCCTCATCCGTGATCATTATATGTCCCGGTCTTGTAGACTCGCCTCCTACATCAATGATGTCTGCGCCGTCCTCGACCATCTGTCTTGCATGCTCCATTGCCTGATCCATGCCATTATATTTTCCACCATCAGAAAAGGAATCCGGTGTTACATTCAAGATTCCCATAACATAAGTTTCATGCTCTACGTCAAATTTCTTTCCGCCAATAATCATATCTTTATCTCCATATTCTTCTCTTCTTCGCTCCAATTACACTGCTCTTTTACCGGACACGCAAAACAATTTCTGGAACGCTTGTCACACTCATAAAATAGTCTTGCCACCTCCGACATGCCGTTACATTTTCTGCGGTGTCCGCGCACAGCTTCTAATATCCATGCCCGTTCCGTCTCTGAAAATGCATCATTTTCCGAAAGTGTATCTAAAATCTCGCCTGCGATCTTCTCACCTGCAATTTCGTGAGGAATCTTGTCCGTGTACTGCAAAGCTTTTCCAATGTCATGTAAAATTGCTGCTGTGTAAATTAACTCCTTATCAATGCCAAGACCTGCTTCCAGATTCTTAATATACGCAATCCGCGCTACATCCAAAAGGTGTGTAATCTGGTGACAACAAAATTCACGGTCATGCTCAATTTTTTCATTTTCCCGGTAATACTTCTGATAAAGTGGATGATTCCAGACTGCATTGAGGCGCGGCATCTCTATATACTTTTCCATCAGCATCGCTATCTCTCCAACATGCGGAAAAATCGTTCTTCCAGTGCCGGGTCTGTCTCGAAGACTCCACGTCTTGCCAGCGTCACTGTCTGGCTTCCCGGCTTCTTGATTCCGCGCATAGTCATGCACATATGCTCCGCCTCGATCATCACGATTGCGCCTTTTGCCTGCATATGCTCCATCAGCGCATCGGCAATCTGTCCCGTCAACTGCTCCTGAAGCTGCAGTCTTCTTGCAAATACTTCTACTGTTCTTGCAAGCTTGCTCAGTCCTACGACTTTTCCATCCGGGATATATCCGATATGTACTTTTCCGTAAAATGGCAGCAGATGGTGTTCGCATGTGGAGTAAAATGTAATATCTTTTTCCACAACCATCTCACTGCTGTCTACTGTAAATGTCCTGGACAAATGTGTTGCTGCATCTTCTTCCATGCCGCCGTATATCTCTTCATACATTCTTGCAATCCGGTCCGGGGTGTCAATAAGCCCCTCCCGGTTCACATCTTCACCGATTCCTTCTAATAAAAGCCGAACTGCCTGTTCTACTTTTTCATGATCTATCATTTTTATTCGCTCTTTTCTATTTTTCTATTTTCTTCCACAATCCGCTTCACTTCTCCCAGATAAGAAAGTGAACCACATGCGATGATTACCTGATTATTCATTCCTGCACCACATGCTGCTGTCGCTGATTCCACCGCCGACTGAATACTGTCTTTTACTTCTACTTCTTCGCAATATTTTCTGGCACAGTCCGCAAGTTTCCCGGCACTTAAGCTTCTGGCTTTGTTCGGAAGTTCTACAGTGTAAACCTTCTTTGCCAGAGGGCACAGGATACTTGTAATCTTTTCATACTCCTTATCCTGAAATACTCCCATAATAAGCTGGATTTTCTTTCCTTTAAAGTACCGCTCAATAGAAGTTCTCAGTTTGATCGCAGCGTCCTCATTATGTGCTCCGTCTATGATAAAAACCGGATTCTTTCTAAGGCAGGTAAATCTGCCTTCCCACACAGTTTTTGCAAGCCCGTCCCGCACTGCTTCATCCGGGATCTCATATCCAAGCGTTCTTAACTGCTTTACAATCTCAAGCGCTGTGGCAAGATTCTCTCTCTGGCACTGCCCCGCAAGATTTGAATGCATCTTTTCAAACTCTTTATAAGAAAATGTGATTCCATCGTAACTGTCCGTCAGAATTTTCATTTTCTTTGGCTCCGCCTCTACATAAGAGCAGTTCTTCTCTTCTGCTTTTTTCTTCAGGACATTTCTCACAACGTCTGTCTGTCTCGCGGATACTACCGTACAACCAGGTTTGATAATGCCCGACTTCGTCCGGGCAATCTCCTCCAGCGTATCTCCAATCACACCAAGATGATCGACGCTGATGGTTGCAAATGCTGCACAGATGGTATTCTTCACAATATTCGTCGCGTCCGTCTCACCGCCAAGTCCGGTCTCAAGTACGACCATGTCGCAATGCATTTTCCGAAAATACAAAAAAGCCATTGCCGTCTCTGCTTCAAATAACGTCGGGAGAGGTTCTCCCTTTGCTTTCAGACTGGCAATCGCTTCCTTTATCTTCTCTACACTCTGTGCAAAATCCGATTCCGAGATCCATGTTCCGTCCACCTGGATCTTCTCCAGATAAGACATAACGGTCGGAGAAACATATCGCCCGGTTCTGTAGCCAGCCTCACTTAATATAGTCGAAGTGTACGCAAGCACAGAGCCCTTGCCATTCGTTCCTGCAATATGTATGAACTTAAGATCGTCCTGTGGATCACCAAGCTCATGCAACAGACCTCGAATCGTATCTAAGCCAAGTACACTTCCGTATTTCGACATCTCGTCCAAATATACCCTTGCTTCTTTGTAGGTCACGTTTTTTGTTCCCTTCTTTTTTATAAAATTTACTATGATATTTACACATTAGACTTATCATACCACTGTAAGCGCCTGATAACAAGCGAATCTTTTCGAAAAAATATACCATAACTTTTTCCATTTGTAATGGTATATTTCATCACCTCAAGATTCCCGAATATCGAATCAGTGTAAGAATCACCTGCACTGCAAAAATCGCCGGAATCCCGTATCGGAATTCATTCTTCCTCGTCTTATGGTGGAATACATGCATTCCGATCCATGCTCCCACAGAACCACCGATGCATGCAAACCCAAGAAGAGTCTTCTCGCTAGTTCGCCACTCGTCATTCTTCGCTTTCCATTTGTCCTGGCCAAATGCCAGGAATGTAATGATATTAATAACACAAAGATAAATGATAAAATTTTTGTTCATGTTTTTTATAAAAAGACGAAATTCCAAAATTCCGCCCCTTTTACCTCTCGTAATTCTTATCTGTTTTTATTATTTTACCACATATTCCGTAATCTTTTCAAACAAGATTTCACCATCTCATGGCTGATATATTTTACTACCCTGTGAAACAATTCCCCCTCCCAGATGTATTATACCTGAGAGGGGGATAAAATATCTCGGATATCTGTACCGATATGCCCTTTTGTTATTTATTTATTTTTTCTTCTTATAACCGTCACACTGATTACAACTGCTGCCGCTGCAATTGCTGCCAGCACATAAAGCATCGGTCTTGCTTCATCTCCTGTGACTGCTGCCATCCGGTTCTTCAGCTTATTCATCGGAGTTTTCTTGCCCGAGTCCTGTCCGTTTCCACCGCCCGGTGTTCCTTTATCCTTATCTTGGTCCGGGTCTTTGCTTTCGCCGCCGCTGGTATCTTCTGCTGTCTCAATGACCAGTGTCAGATCCTCGCAGACTTCTTCCAGTGTCAGATATCCGTCTTTGAACTGTTCCGTAACGTCTTCTCCGTTCAGGAGTATCTTTAAAACCTTCTATCCTTCCTCCGGTGCGATCCGTATCTTCGGCTCGGCAAAACGATCCACAACAAAGTTATCTATGTTGCCTTCCGTCTGATCTTCTTCCCCTTCTATCACTACATCTGCGTGACTTTTTTCCACACGGATATTATGGGAGTCTGGCACGGTTGTACTGATGGTGCTCTGGGAATTCGATGAGCTTCCTGCATCTGCTGCCAGAACGGACATGGTTGTAAAAAACATTGCTGCGATTGCAGCCAGCATAGTCATCACTGTCACAAACACTGCCGTTGTAATGCGGACAGTCTTTTTATCCACAATGATATCCAAATTTTCTGTCTTTTTCCTCATATGCACGCCCCCTTACTCACTTTTGTCCATGTATGATATAGTAAATGTCACCGTATCTGCGTACTCTCCGGCTGCCGCCTTCTTCCAGTCTTCTTTTTTACGGCTCCACCATCTTCGATGTGTAAATCGTCTCATCTGTGTCGTTAAGTACGATTTCAAATGTAAAGTAACATGGGTTTCCTTCCGGATTCATCAGGTTCATCTGCACGTCTTTTTTGTCTGCCTCGATCGTAATGGACGGATAGCCCGGTATCCGGATTCCTGTCGGCTTTTCCCCAGTATCGTCTGCCGTCTGGGTCTTCGCATTTGGATCCTGATCCGGCATATTCGCTTTGTACTCTTTCGTACATTTTGCATCTGTATACCAGCCTGCAAATGCATAACCGACTCTTTTTTCCGGATACAGACTTCCAAAACTCCATGAAGCAGACCGTGATACTCGATAAATGGCTCCATGAATTTGTCAAATCTTGCCCTCTCCCATGCCTGGCTCACCGTCTGAATCGCCTCTTCTTGTTCTTTCAGATTGATCTGACACATTGCCTGCACACAGCCCAGATAAATCATGGAGATTGGGGATACTCCGTCTGCCATCAAAAATGCACCCTGCACAACACCTTTTACCTTAGCATAATCCTGTCTCAGATAAATCTCATGCGCCAGAAGGCTCACCGCAAATAACCGCTGTCCGATTGGCAGATACGGAATGTACTACTGAAGCGGCGGTGTTCCTTCCTCCGGCGATATATGAAGGAATATGCTGATTACATAAAATGCGAACAGACAGGCCGCCTTTACATTCACAGGTGCATCCTCCTGCATTGCCTGGGTCAAACACTGATGTACATCTTCCCTTGTACGCTGTGCTGCCTGTGGATCTCCAAGTGTAAGATTCGCAAATGTATAAAGCATATCCGCCGATAGCCGAAGCATCACATCATCGTGATCCAGATAATCTTTTACCGTCTCCACACATTTTTCCGCCTGAGCTGAAAAGAAATAATATTCCCCCTGTGCGATCTGCGCCAGTTCTTTATCTTCTATTTTTTCAATTGCTTCTGCCGCCTTTCCCGGTTGAAATGCACTTCCAGCTGATATAACCTTTATCAATGAAACTTTTCTACATAATAATTCTGTATATCTGTTAAAATATACGCCTCATAATATTCTACCGGAATCTCCTGATTGTCTTCCAGACAATAGGAAATCGCTTTAATTCTCAATAAAGGCTGACTTTCGTCCCGTTCCAGTAACCGGCTCACCGACACATCTGCTGTTGTAGCTTCCAGTGTCTGTCTCACCCTGTACATATATGTCCCATAGAATGAACCAAGCACTTCATATAAAGACCGGTTATTGAAGTCAAAAAAATCTAACTTTTCAAATCTTTTTGCCGGTAATACTGCTGTATTTAAACTATACGGAATACCATCTGCATAATAAAGGCTGCGGATTTCAAAAATCTCTTCTCCTTCTTCTATCTGAAGTTTATCTGCCAGATACGCATCTGCTTCTTTTTTTTCTAAAGACAACTGCTTCTTGCCCGGCAACTTTCCTTCGTTCCTTACAGCCTCTGTAAAACTATAAATTCTTGATCTTTTCTGATCTGCCAGTTCTCTCACAAAGCAGCCCTTTCCCTTGATCCGGTACAAGATCCCTTCTGCACACAATTCATCAATTGCTTTTCTCACCGTCACACGACTGACTTTATAATACTGGCACATTTCATTCTCGGATTTGATTACCTGATTGGGTTTTAAAATATTATCTTTGATCTGTTCTTTTATCTCTTGCTTGATTATTTCGTATTTGGTCATTTTACTTTCCACCTGTTCACCATAAAGAATAACTTTGGCTTATCGTTAACGCAAAAAGCCACAGATCTCATACTCACATGAAATCCATGACCTTCTTGATCTTTTATTATTTTAACATAAAATCCTCTATTTTTGTCCGTTATTATGCAGTTTCTTTTGCAATTTTTCTCCAGTTCAGGAAACCGTATGTGGAGTTGATGAAGTTGATTGTCTTCATAATGATAATCAGCAGTGCAGAGGAATCTCCCTGCATAAATACCATGATCCACATCACAATTGAAAGTGCATTTACAATTGCCCACATTGCCCACTGCTCTGAGAAACGAAGCAGATACAGGAAACTTGCCACAACCGATACGACTGTTGTCAGAGAATCCATAAATGGAAGATTTCCACCCATCCATTTCAGAATCTGCATGTATCCAAGTACTCCGATAATTGTCACTGCTACTGTTGTGAGCATAATCTTTGGTGTCATCGTGCGGAATTTTACTTCTCCACCCTTTGTCATGTTCTTTTTCCATGTGAAGATTGCAATCGCACTGACCGGAATTGAGTAGATTAAGTTGTACATGACCTCACCGTAAAGCGGAATACCCATACAGTTAATCGCATATAATGCACTGTTGATAATTGCAAAATACAGACCGGCAACTTTACCTTTTGCTCCAAGTACCAGGTTCAGACTACTTGTCAGCGTCATGACCAGCATAAACAGACTTTCTTTCTGAATTGCCCAGGCTACTGTCTGTACAATCAGTACAAATGCAAGCCATGCTTTTTCTTTCCAGCTCCAATCTGCAAAAAATTCTTTTATTTTATTCATTTTCCCATTCCTCCGAAATCTTCTGAAATTCCTCCAGGTCCATAACCGGTCCGGACGTTCCTACAATTGCCGCTGCCGTACGATTTGCAAGTAATACGGCATCTTCTACTTTCATTCCCTTTGACATTCCTGCAATAATCGCCCCGATATGACTGTCTCCGGCTCCTACAGTGTCCACAACATTGGTCTTAACAGATGCGACCCTTCTCATTTCTTTTCCATCATAGAACAAGGTTCCTTCTGCCCCAAGCGTAACAAATACGAGATTGCCACTCTTCTCATAAAGGGCTCTCACTGCTTCTTCTACATTTTCCTGCTGTGTATAACCCTTTGCTTCTGCTTCATTAATATGTAAGATTGGCTTTAATGCAAAAAGGTTTTCCATTGTTTCAGATTCGATTGCCGTAATCATCGGTCCCGGTGCGAAAAAGATATGCTTTTCTTCCACATTTTCCACTGTTTTCAACCATTGTGAAATGATTTCACCACTTTTTCCACAAACCTGATAGCCTGCGATGTAGATATTCTCATAGTTGTCCATGTCGATTTGCTCAAACCATTCCTTTTTGAAGTGGCATTCCGCTCCCTGCACTGTGATAAATGTTCTTTCTCCATCAGCCTCTACAAGACTCAGGCAATAACCGTTATCCTCTCCCGGTTCTTCAATCATCGGCTCATATCCTTTTTCCTTCATGCCTCTGCGGATAATATCTGCAAATGAACCACTTCCCACCGGCACACACAAATCATGTTCACATTTCAGATTTCTCAATGTGTTGGCAACATTGTACGCACAGCCGCCAACTACCGTTTTCGTCTCCTTGCAGGGAATATCCTCCCCACTCTTTGGGAGACGTTCAACCTTCATCATCAGATCAACAATCGCAGCTCCGACTACTAGCGTCCGCATCCCAACAGCTCCCTTCCTTTTTCAAGAATATTAATATACTCCTCAAAATCTGTCTCCGGGTTTTGAACTCTTAAAAGTTCTGTGTACTCTGGATTAATCTTTGAATAACCAACAAATGCCCCACATATAGCTGTTGCCATCGCTCCGATTGTATCTGTGTCACCGCCAAGATTTGCACACATCAGACAACATTTATTTGGATCCTGTGTGTAATATGCAATGGAAACCGCTGCCGGAACAGATTCAATAATTCCAACTCCTGCTCCAATTACATCATAGATTTTCTTAGAAAATGCATCTTCATCGTCTGCATATTCTTTTGCAATCTGAACACCAATCTTTACTCTCTCTGCAAGTCTCGGGCTGAATGTCTCACAACCTTTTTCGTATCCGGCTTCTTCTACAGAAAGAATATCACTTAACACCTGCTCGAAATCATCATTGACAATTGCAGATGCAACACCTTCTGCAATCATAGCTGCTCCGGCGATTGTAACATCACTTGTATGTGTTGCCTTGGAAACTCCGTACACATAATCTATCAGTTCTTTTCTCTGATCTGGTGTAAAGAGGCAGCCGATTGGTGCAATTCTCATAGAACTTCCATTGGATAAGGCTTTGTTCGTTATCGCACTTGCATCTACTCCATCTCGGAAATTCGCCAGTGCAACCTTAGAGGTCGGTCCTAAAATATTATTTTCAAATGCATTCTCTTTTTCAGCCCATTCCAGCATACGCTTTGCAATGTCTGATGCGTCCGGTCTATAATCTGTCGCCTTCAATGAATCCAAAAGAACCATTGCCTGCCCCGTATCATCTGTAAACTGAGCTTTGTTGTAGTTAAATGCGACATCATTCTCTTTTGGTCCGTCAATGAATTCTGTGATTTTTCCACCAAAGAATTTTCTTGCTCTTTCTCGGCCCCACAATTCTGCCGGCATTCCCATCGCATCACCAAGTGCCATTCCGTATAATGCTCCGGCAATTTTATCTCTTAATTCCATGTTCCTTTGCTCCTTTCAGATACATCTTGATAGTACAACTTGTATTATTTCTTGTTGCGTTTATTTTATACATATCGGTTATTTATGTCAATATACTTTCATATTTTTACAACTTTTCAGCATTTTTGTCAATTTTCATCGTTTTTTGAATAAATACAAGTCTGATTTTTTGTCTAAAATAACAACACCGTATCCGGTACTGTGTTTCTATTTCGTAATCTTCAAAAAAACGCCAGAACCGACATTTGCCGGAACTGGCGTTTCTTAATCCGAGAGCTTATTATACTCCCATTTTATTCTTTTATCATTTTATGAATTATTTTCCTAGGCTGTCACTTTTTTATCTTCCGACTTCTCAAGGAGTTTCTTAATTCCCTGAATTGCTACAAGCACTCCAAGGATTAACAGAAGTACTGCAAAGATAAGCTGCAATGTATTTCCAAAATCCAATCCTGTTGTCATGAATGCCTTTGTAAGTTTTACAATTGTCATTCCAAGTGCCGTAAATGTAACTGCCATCATAAATACCATTGGTCCCCAGAGCATGAATCCCTGACGTTTTGTCTTCTTTAAGAATACTGCGCAGGCTACAAGTGCCAGTACAGATAACAGCTGGTTTGCAGAACCGAACAGTGGCCAGATCTCTGCATATCCGACTTTGGTCAGGAAATATGCAA
>OLSG01002167.1_pt1 | contig 17576 bp, 12 predicted proteins | sample 1673041 | NCBI WGS metagenome assembly OLSG01 (sample SAMEA3136749, study PRJEB25190) | human gut metagenome | reverse complement strand
TGATGAACGCGATGAGGGTAGGCAGCACGAACACCGGCCAATATTTGCTGATGGCTTTTTGCATGATGTACCTCCTATATGCGGAGTGGTTAACAAAAAAGGGGAGGCGGGGCGAACTTCTTCGCCCGCCTCCCTGTTCAGTTCTTTTTTATAGACCGATCAGGAGCTTAGCCGTTTGCCAGCTTGTATTCCTTAGCCCAGCCATCGACGAAGGCGGTCACAACGCCGTCCCAGTCGCCGGTGCCTGCTGCGTAAGCGGTCAGAGCAGAACCAACGCCGTTCTTCCAGTTCTCGGAAGGCATGGTGGAGAAGTTCCAAGCCACAGGGGTCTTGCCGGCGGCGGTCATTTCCTTATCGGCCTTGACGAAGACGTTGGGGGACTCGACAGCATTCTTGAAGGGGATAACGAAGCCCATGTCGTTAGCCATGGCCTTGGTACCCTCGTCAGAGGAAACGCACCAGTACATGAAGTCGAGCGTTGCGTTGATGTCGTCCTCGCTGGCGTCCTTGTTGACGCACCAGTAGTTCTCAGTGCCGGTGCACAGGCCCTGGTTGGCTTCATCGCCGACGCCAATGTAGATGGGCAGCATGGTCAGATCGTCATCGGTGAAGGGCTTGCCGTCGCCGACGAGGTTGGTGTACTCCCAGGAACCGTTCTGGTAGAAAACGGCCTCTTCGTTCAGGAACTCGTTGCGGCTGTCGTCGCCGGTCTTGCCAGCCAGTTCAGTAGGATCGCAGGTGGAGTTGTTGATGTACAGGTCGAAGATATTCTTGTAGTTGTCGAGATAGGTGCCCTTGATGGCGTCGGTGTTGTCGATGCCGTCCTCCTGATACTCGAAGTAGATGGGCAGGTTGGCCAGATGGGTCTTGTAGCGCCAGTCAGAGGAGCCGTCCATACCAGCGGAGCTGAAGGCAGAGAAGCCCAGCTCGTCCTTGCGGGCGGTGATGTCCTCGGCCACCTTCTTCAGGTCGTCGAAGCTCTTGATGTCGTCAACGGTGTAGCCGGCCTTCTCCAGCAGGGTCTTATTGGTGATCAGGCCGTAGCTCTCGATAACGTAACCGATGCCCAGCATCTGGTCGCCGTCTTTCAGGGCGTAGGTGTCGCTGGTCAGATCGCCTGCGATCTTGGTGCCGGACAGGTCGTAGCAGTAGTCCTTCCAGTTGGCCAGGCCGACAGGTCCGTTGACCTGGAACAGGGTGGGCGCATCGCTCTTGGCCATCTCGCTCATCAGGGTGGTCTCATACTGGCCGGAGGCGGCGGTCACGACGGTGACGGGAACACCGGTCTCCTCGGTGTACTTCTTGGCCAGATTCTGCCAGGCTTCGTCCTGCTCGGGCTTGAAGTTCAGGTAGTAGACCTTGCCGGCTGCATCAGTGGTCGCCTCGGTAGAAGCGGCAGTGGATTCAGCCTTGGATTCGGTGCTGGTACTGGTAGAGGAAGCAGCCGTAGAGGAGCTGCCGCCGCAGCCTGCCAGCAGACCCGCAGCCATAGCAGCTGCCAGAGTCATCGAGAGTGTCTTTTTTGCGTTCATGTTTTTTCCTCCTTCTCAAGAAAAACAATGATTTGCAAGGGTGTTGATTTGTTTCGTCGGAAACGTTTCCGTTTCGGATTGATCTTATAATACACCTTTCCAGCGCAATAATCAATCGTTTTTTGCGATTTACTGCAAAATCGGCCTGATGCACAAATTTGCACCCCCTGTTTTTGTGGAAAAGTTCCAAAAATAGTGACAAATTTAGCGGAAACGATTCCGTAGCCGCGCGACAATCTTTGAGAATTGCAGGAAAACCCCTCTATAAATTATTTTTCACCAAAATATTGACACAGCAATTATGTCGTGTTATACTTTCATCGATTTTGAAAGACGAATCGAGTTTGTAAGAGTTTTTCAAAGCAATTTACCTACGGACCGCCCATCGGGGGCTAAGGCCATACGGACAGCCGGGTCCACTGCCGATCGGCAACTTTGGTTGCCTTATTGATTGAGTTAAAAGCTCAAATTTTATAAGTTGGTTCCTTTACAACCATGAAATTGCACGTTTTGGTGTGCAGACTTGTGAAACGGTCAATAAAGAGTAGTAAAAGTGTAATTGCTATATAGACTCTGACACGCTCAGCCTTTTTGAATCATGCAGGACGCTCTCCCGGTGTGGTACCGGGGGTATTCGACCTGTGCAAAAATACGCTGGATTCAAACGCAAGTCTGCACGTATGTGCACGGCTTGCGTTTTTTATTTTGCAAGGGGACCGCGAACGGAGGTAAAAATGAACGGAGAAGCAAAGCGCACTCGGCTGGACCAGCGCCGCGCACCCATCCATGAAGCGCTGGAAAACTTCCGCCGTATGCGCGTCGTGCCCTTTGACGTGCCGGGCCACAAGCGCGGCCGCGGCAACCCGGAGCTGACCGCATTTCTGGGCCAGCAGTGCGTCGGCGTGGACGTCAACAGCATGAAGCCGCTGGACAATCTCTGCCACCCGGTTTCGGTCATCCGCGAGGCCGAGGAGCTGGCCGCCGATGCGTTCGGCGCGGCACACGCCTTTTTAATGGTGGGCGGCACGACCAGCTCGGTACAAAGCATGGTGCTGACCGCCTGCAAGCGCGGGGATGAGATCATTCTGCCGCGCAACGTGCACCGCAGCGTGCTGAACGCGCTGGTGCTCTGCGGTGCGGTACCGGTCTACGTCAACCCGGAGGTGGACAACCGCCTCGGAATCAGTCTGGGCATGAAGCGGGAGCAGGTGGCCAAGGCCATTGCCGAGCACCCCAACGCCGTGGCCGTGCTGGTGAACAACCCCACCTACTACGGCATTTGCAGCGACCTGCGCGCCATTGTGCGGATGGCCCACGACGCCGGGATGCTCTGTCTGGCCGACGAAGCCCACGGCACACACTTCTATTTTGGCGGCGGGCTGCCTGTCTCTGCCATGGCGGCGGGCGCAGATATGGCCTCCGTCTCGATGCACAAGAGCGGCGGCAGCCTGACCCAGTCCAGTCTGCTGCTGACCGGCCCCAATGTCCACGCGGGCTATGTGCGGCAGATCATCAACCTGACCCAGACGACGTCCGGCAGTTACCTGCTCATGTCGAGCCTTGATATTTCCCGCCGCAATCTCGCATTGCGCGGGCGGCAGGTGTTCCATCAGGTGGCCGATATGGCCGAGTACGCCCGCGAGGAGATCAACGCCGTGGGCGGGTACTATGCCTTCGGCAAGGAGCTTTGCAACGGAAACTCTGTTTTTGACTTTGATACAACAAAACTCAGCGTCCACACGCTGGACATCGGTCTTGCGGGCATTGAGGTCTATGACATCCTGCGCGACGAGTACGACATTCAGATCGAGTTTGGCGACATCGGCAATATACTGGCTTATCTCTCCATCGGTGACCGCCCGCAGGAGGTCGAGCGCCTTGTCAGCGCACTGGCCGAAATCAAACGCCGCTACCACACCGACGGTGCGGGCCTGTTGAGCCAGGAGTACATTGACCCCGAGGTCGCCGCCAGCCCGCAGGAAGCGTTCTACGCCCCCAAGAAGAGCCTGCCCCTGCGCGAGACCGAGGGCATGGTGTGCAGCGAGTTCGTCATGTGCTACCCCCCGGGCATCCCGATTCTGGCCCCGGGCGAGCGCATCACCGCTGAAATTTTAGACTATATCGAGTACGCCAAGGCCAAGGGCTGCAGCATGACCGGACCGGAAGACCCCGACATTCTGCGCCTGAACGTGCTGGCCTGACAGGGAGGTTTTACAATGGAAATGTGGTTTTCGGAGTTTCACACCCCCGATGTCAAGCACAGCATCCGGGTCAACCGCCAGCTTTACTCCAAGCAGAGCGACTATCAGCGCATCGACATTTTTGAAACACCGGAGTTTGGCCGCGTGCTGACGCTGGACGGCAACGTCATGCTGACCGAGCGCGACGAGTTCATCTACGACGAGATGATCACCCACGTGCCGATGTCGGTACACAAAAAAGCCAAGGATATTCTCGTCATCGGTGCGGGCGACGGCGGCGTTGTGCGGGAGCTGACCCGCTATGACCGCGTGGAAAGCATTGACCTTGTGGAGATGGACCCGCAGGTCATCGAGGCATGCCGCGCCTACCTGCCCGGCAACGCCTGCCGCATGGATGACCGCCGCGTACATATTTATTACGAAAATGCGCTGAAATTCATCCGCAAGTGTGAGGATGAGTACGACCTTATCATCGTGGATTCCTCCGACCCGTTCGGCCCGTCGGAGGGGCTGTTCACCCGCGAATTTTACGGCAGCTGCTTCAACGCCCTGCGCGCGGACGGCATCATGGTCAACCAGCAGGGCAGCCCGTTCTATGCCGAGGACGCCACCGCCATGCAGCGCAGCCACCAGCGCATTGCCAGCACCTTTCCCATCAGCAAGGTGTATCAGGCGCACATCCCGACCTTTGCGGCGGGATACTGGCTGTTCGGCTTTGCCAGCAAAAAATATCATCCCATCAACGATATGGACGCCGATGCGTGGAACGCGCTGAACATGCGCACCCGCTATTACACCTCCCGGCTGCACGTCGGGGCGTTTTATCTGCCCGCTTTCCTTGAGGAAATGCTGCGGGAAGTGGAGGATTGCTGATGCTGCACCGCAATATAGAGAATTTCATCGGCTGCGACAGCAGCTACCGCACGGCCAGTATCGTTTTGTACGGTGCGCCGTTTGATTCCACCACAAGCTACCGCCCCGGTGCGCGCTTTGGCCCCGCGGCCATGCGCCACGAAAGCTACGGTCTGGAAACTTACAGTCCCTATCAGGACAAGGACCTGACCGATGGGAATGTGTTTGACAGCGGCGACCTGGAGCTGTGCTTCGGTTCCAGCGAGAGTGCCCTTGTGGACATCGAGTCCCGCGCGGCGGAAATTCTGCGCGACGGAAAGCTGCCGCTGCTGCTGGGCGGCGAGCACCTTGTCACGTTGGGCGCGGTGCGCGCGGCGGTGCGCAAGTATCCCGATTTGCATATCGTACATTTTGACGCTCACGCCGATCTGCGGGACGATTACCTCGGCGCGCAGCTGAGCCACGCCTGCGTGCTGCGCCGCTGCCATGATTTGGTCGGTGACGGGCGCATCCACCAGTTCTGTATCCGCAGCGGTGACCGGGAGGAATTTCAGTTCGCCGCGCGGCACACCGATATGCACAAGTTCGACTTTACCGGCCTGACCGAGCTGACCGACTGGCTGTGCCAGACCGATGTGCCTGTCTATCTGACCATTGATTTGGACTGCCTCGACCCGTCGGCCTTCCCCGGCACGGGCACGCCCGAGGCGGGCGGCGTCAGCTTTTTGCAGCTGCTTGGGGCCATCCGCACCGTGACGAAAGCGAACATCATTGGCGCGGACGTGAACGAGCTGGCACCCATGCTCGACCAGAGCGGCGTTTCCACGGCCACGGCCTGCAAGGTATTGCGGGAATTGCTGCTGGCACTGGAAAAGTAAGCAGCCATCCCTGTAGGGAGCGGCGTCCTCGACGCCCCGCGGAGGGGTCAAGCCCCCTCCCTACATTCTCAACCTTATCGGGGGAGAGGATGTAGGGGTGGATTCCATATCCGACCGGGAAAGCTGCCGCTGCCACAAACAGGCACGGGCGAACAATGTTCGCCCCTACAAAACACCCATACACATCATACAATAAAAAAATACAAAGGAGTTCCATCATGAGCAAAGTTCTTGTTATCGGCTGCGGCGGCGTGGCAAGCGTCGCCATCTCCAAGTGCTGCCAGGTCAGCGACGTCTTTACCGAGCTGTGCATCGCCAGCCGCACCAAATCCAAGTGCGACGCGCTGGCCGCCAAGCTGGCCCCCACCACCCGGACCAAAATCACCACCGCGCAGGTCGATGCCGACGACGTCCAGCAGCTGTGCGACCTCATCAACAGCTACAAGCCCGACCTCGTCATGAATATCGCCCTGCCGTATCAGGATCTGACCATCATGGACGCCTGCCTGGCCTGCGGCGTAAACTATATGGACACTGCCAACTACGAGCCGGAAAACACCGACGACCCCGCGTGGCGCGCCATCTATGAGAAGCGCTGCAAGGAGGCCGGCTTCTCCGCTTACTTTGACTACAGCTGGCAGTGGGCGTACAAGAAAAAGTTTGAGGACGCCGGCCTGACCGCGCTGCTGGGCTGCGGCTTTGACCCTGGCGTGACCCAGGCCTACTGCGCCTACGCCGCTAAGCATGAGTTCGACACCATCGACACCATCGACATCCTCGACTGCAACGGCGGCGATCACGGCTATGCGTTCGCCACCAACTTCAACCCCGAGATCAACCTGCGCGAGGTCTCCGCCCCCGGCAGCTATATGGAGAACGGCAAGTGGGTCGAGATCCCGCCCATGAGTATCAAGCGCGAGTACAACTTTGACCAGGTCGGTCAGAAGGATATGTACCTGCTGCATCATGAGGAAATCGAGTCTCTTGGCAAGAACCTGCCCGATGTCAAGCGCATCCGCTTCTTCATGACCTTCGGCCAGAGCTACCTTGACCATATGCGCTGCCTGGAGGACGTGGGTATGCTCTCCACCACGCCCATCAACTACAACGGTCAGGAGATCGTGCCCATCCAGTTCCTGAAAGCGCTGCTGCCCGACCCCGCCAGCCTCGGTCCCCGCACCAAGGGCAAGACGAACATCGGCTGCATCTTCACCGGCAAAAAGGACGGCAAGGACAAGACCTACTACATTTATAATGTGTGCGACCATCAGGAGTGCTACCGCGAGGTCGGCAGTCAGGCCATCAGCTACACCACCGGTGTGCCCGCGATGTGCGGTGCGCTGATGATGCTGACCGGCGAGTGGACCAAGCCCGGCGTCTACACGGTGGAAGAGTTCAACCCCGACCCGTTCCTCGACGCGCTGGACAAGTATGGCCTGCCCCGCAGCGAGAACCATGATCCGGTTCTCGTGGACTGATGGCACAGTTCGACGCACGGCCGCCGTTTGCGGCCATCGACGGCGCAGTGCCGTCGGAATTTTCCGCCCTTCCCACGCCCTGCTACCTGCTGGATGAAGCTGCCCTGACCCGCAACGCGGAGATTCTGGGCGGGCTGGCCCGTCGTACCGGGTGCAAGGTGCTGCTGGCGCAAAAGGCGTTCAGCAACTACGATTTGTACCCGCTGCTGGCACCGCACCTCGCAGGCACCGAGGCCAGCGGCCTGTTTGAGGCGCGGCTCGGCGCGGAGGAAATGCCCGGCAAAGAAGTGCACGTTTTCTGCGCGGCCTACCGCGCAGATGAAATGGACGAGCTGCTGCGGTACGCTGACCATATCGTCTTCAACTCGCCCGCACAGCTGTCAAAATTTGGCCCCGCGGCCAAGACGGCGGGCAAAAGTGTGGGACTGCGCATCAATCCCGAGTGCTCGACCCAGGACGGCCACGCGATTTACGACCCCTGCGCCCCCGGCAGCCGTTTGGGCACGACCCGCGCCCAGTGGGACGCGGCAGCGGCAGAAAATTCTGCCCTGCCCGGGCTGTTGGACGGCCTGCACTTTCACACTTTATGTGAGCAGGACGCCGATGCGCTGGCCGTGACGCTGGACGCAGTGGCAGAGAAATTCGGCGATTTGCTGCCAAAAATGAAGTGGCTGAACTTCGGAGGCGGGCATCACATCACCCGCCCCGGCTACGACATGGCCACTTTGGAAAAATGTATCCGCCGCGCCCGGAATGACTGGGGCGTGACGGTTTATCTGGAACCCGGCGAGGCCTGCGCCCTGAACGCAGGGTATCTCTTGACCCGCGTGCTGGACGTGGTGCAAAACGGCGATACGACGATTGCCATCTTGGATGCCAGCGCCGCCTGCCATACACCAGACGTGATCGAGATGCCCTACCGCCCGCCGCTGCTAGGGGCAGGGGAACCCGGCGAAAAGCCCTGCACTGTGCGGTTGGCCGGGCCGACCTGCCTTGCGGGAGATGTCATCGGTGATTACAGCTTTGACGCTGTGCCTGCCGTGGGAGATCTGCTGGTGTTCGGCGATATGGCCATTTACACCACCTGCAAGAACAACACCTTCAACGGTATGCCCCTGCCCGGTATTTACGCCCGCAAGCCCGACGGCACTACGCGGAAAATCGTGACGTTCGGATATACAGATTTCAAATGTCGGCTGGGAAAATAAGCTGCGATAACTGCAAAGCGCCCACCGGCAGGCCGTTGCTGCGCCGTATTATCTCGCATTTTCGCATATTTTGCCACAAAAGAAGCTGCTCACTCCGTAGGGAATGAGCAGCTTCTCACTTTTAAGCCTGCCTTCAGGGCTTTTCTTTCATTATGGGTCATCCGGCACCGGCATTGGCTGACAGGCAGGGGTTATGCAGCGGTCACTCCTTTGCTTCGCTTGGATGGGGGACAGGGGGCATTTTCGTGAACAGCGCTTTCAGCGCCAGCGGCGTGGCGACGCTGGAAACCACGATCAAAAGGATGACCGCCGTAAAATAAACAGGCTCGACAACACCGACCTCAAGGCCCTTCTGGGCCACGATCAAGGCGACCTCGCCGCGGGTCATCATGCCGACACCGACTTTAAGAGAGTCTCCCAAGTTGAAACGGCAGGCTCTGGCCGCCAGTCCGCAGCCGATGATTTTTGCCAGCAGGGCAACGAGAACGAAGCAAACACTGAACAGCAGAATCTCCGGCGTCAGTCCGCTGATGTCGGTCTTTAAACCGATGCTGACAAAGAAAATCGGCGCAAAAATCACATAGTTGCTGATGTCGACCCGGCGCTCCACATAAGCGGCGTCGTGCAGCGTACAGAGAACGATACCGGCAATGTAAGCGCCAGTAATATCCGCAATGCCAAAGTATTTCTCGGCAATATAGGCCATTGCAAAGCAGAATGCAAGGCTGGCAATCGTTATGCGCTGCGTATGGGGATTGCGGGAATCCAGCCACTTCATGGCGCAGTGGAACATATAGCCGATACCAACGGCAACCAGAAAGAACAGCGCGGTCTGGACCAGCACGCCGCCGATGCCGGTGCCATCACCGGAGCTGGCACCCAGCACACAGGTCAGCACGATAATGCCGATGACATCATCAATGACGGCAGCGCTGACAATGGTAGTGCCAAGGAAGCTCTTTAAGTGGCCCAACTCCTGCAGCGTTGCCACCGTGATGGACACGCTGGTTGCGGTCATAATCGTGCCGATAAACAATGCGCGGAAGAATTCCGGGCTGCCGATTGCCGAAAAGCCGTAGAATGCGCTGTAGAGCAGCGTGCCGCCCATCAACGGTACAAGCACACCGATGCAGGCAATCAGCGTGGCAATAGGCCCGGCCCGCATCAGTTCTTTCAGGTTGGTGCCAAGTCCTGTGGAAAACATCAGCAGCACAACACCGATTTCAGCAAAAACGGAGATCGTGTCGTTGATCTGCACCAGATTGAGCAGACAGGGCCCAATCAGCAGACCGGCGAGAATTTCACCGACCACCTGCGGGGCCTTGCACTTGCGGGCAACCAGGCCAAAAAACTTGGCGCTCAGAATAATAATTGCCAAATCACGGAAGATGGAATACATACATGTCATCTCTCTCAATTTACTGTAATCCATCCTTGTTATAGCACTTCTGCCAGATTTTTTCAATAGCTGAAACCGCCTTTTGGAGTTATCGTCGGATATTGTATAAATGTGGTAAACTGTAAGTCAAAGACAAGGCAAAGCACTTGCAATAATGTCCGTAGTATGATAAAATTCCAACTTGGAAAAGTTATAATATAGTTTACTTCATGGCTTACTGCGTCCGACAGGGTTCGGCGGCAAGCGGTGTACAACCTATATAATAAGGAAGGGAAGCGCATGTTCCATTTTTCAAACAGGCATCACCACACAGGAAAAACGTCAATGAGCAGGGCAAAAGTGTATGGTCTGCTTATGGCTTTGGCTATGCTTTTTATGGCAGGTCTGTGCGCCTGTTCCGCACAGCCGCACTCTGCGGCAGAGACTGCGCCGCAGACGATTGTGGTCGGCATTGATGTGTTTGACCCTTACAGCTATCTGGACAGGAACGGGCAGTTTGCCGGCATCGACGTGGAACTGGCGACGGAAGCGTTTTCACGACTTGGCTATACGCCGGAATTCCGGACGATTTCATGGCCGGACAAAGACAACCTTCTCAGCGACGGAACGATCGACTGTATCTGGTCATGCTTCAGCATGAGCGGGCGGGAAACCAAGTACCAATGGGCCGGTCCGTATATGTACAGCCGTCAGGTCGTGGCTGTTCGTGCGGACAGCGATATCCAGTCGCTGTCCGATCTGGCCGGTAAGCGCATCGGCGTACAGGCAACCACAAAGGCAGAGTCACTGTTTCTCGGCGAAATTTCCTCTTTGCTGCCCGAGGTCAAGCAAGTCAACAGCTTTGAGACGACAGAGGATATGTTTGCGGCACTGCGCAAAGGCTATGTAGATGCCGTCGCGGGCCATGAAGCACTGGTAGCCAAGTTGACAAATCTGGATGAAAGCAGTTACCGTGTGCTGGCAGAGAGTCCTTACAGTTCCGAACTTGGTGTTGCCTTCGCAAAGGACACCCATGAGGATTTGGCTGTGCAGCTGACCCAAACTCTGGAAGATATGAAGCAGGACGGAACGATTGGCCGCGTTGCAGAAAAATTCGGACTTGATGCAGAGAAAACTGTGTGGGGGGAACAGGGAAAATGAATGAGAAAAAGCAGTCCGGCAAAAAAAGACTGTTTTTGCTTGTGTTAGTTGCGTTCGGCATTGTACTTTGGATCACATTCACGAATCTGAACCGAATTGCACTGCGTCATACATTGGATGAAACGATTGGTTTTGTAAAGATCCGCTTAGAGCAGTACGAGACTGATGCGGCCAACGACCGCGTGAAAAGCCTTGTCCGCCTGCTGGATAAAACGGTAAGCCTTGGCAACGAAATGGCGCTGAAGGAGGGTTTCGGCACGCAGGACCTGGACTCTTTTGCAGAGGAACAGCGTCTGACCGGTGCGCTTGTATTAGATGAAAACCTGAATGTTGTCATGCAGACCACAAAGGGCGGCAACGCCATGCCGCTGTGGGAGAAGCTGATCGACAGCCCCTATGTACACAATATCGTTGACTATCCAAAAAAGACATACTCGACCCGTCTGGAAGAAAATGGGATACTCTATGATTTTGCCGCGGTGGCACGCGCGGATGCACCAGGTATCCTGATTACCTATATACAGAAGGACAATGAGGATATTGGGGATTTGACGGTAGATTCCCTGTTGAAAGATTTTCCGTTAGAGCTTGGCGGCATCGCTACGATCACGGAGAACGGCAGGGTCATCAGCAGCAACAGCAGCAAACAGGTAAACAAGGCAATAGAGGACTGCCAGGAATTATATAACGGAACCTTCGATGCTGCGGAGGATGGCATTGTGCGCCTGAACGGCAATCAGGGCGTCTGGTACGGCAGCCGGGAAAATACCGAGAACTATGCGCTCTTTGTGTTTTTCCCGGCATCTCAGGTGTTCATGACGCGCAACATTGTCTGTGCATCCTATCTGGCCATAGCCGTAATGGTCTTTTTAATGGCACTGCTGTGGCAGACCAAAATGGAAAAAGACGCGCTGCGGCAGCACCAGAAACGTACCGGAATCATCACAGCGCTTGGCACGGCGTATACGTCCATTTCACTGGTGGACTTGAAGAAAAACACCGTTGAAATTGTCAAGAACGCGTCCGATACGGTCAAGAAGCAGAAGCACTTTGCACTGAAACGATCCGTACAGCAGGAGCAAATCGAGAAAATTATCGCGGAGCCATACCGTGAGGAGTATCTCGCCTTTGCGGACATGACGACAATGGCCGAACGTCTGAAGGGTCACACCTCTTTAGCTCTTGCGTCTCAGACTGTCGACAGAAAATGGATCCTTACGCTGATCACACCGCAGCGAAAAGACGCGGACGGCAACGTAACAGCCGTATTGGTTGCTACCCGCGACGCTACCGAGGAAAAGCGGCGGGAGCAAAAGCAGGAGGATGCCCTGCGCGATGCACTGGCGGCGGCGGAACACGCCAATAAGGCCAAGACGGTGTTCCTGAACAGTATGTCGCACGATATTCGCACCCCGATGAATGCCATTATCGGGTTTACGGCCCTTGCCACGGCGCATATTGATAACATTGACCTCGTCAAAGAGTATCTGAAGAAAATCAGCGTATCGGGCCAGCATCTGCTCAGTCTGATCAACGATATTCTGGATATGAGCCGTATCGAAAGCGGCACAGTCAAACTGGACAACACAGAAGTCCACCTGCCCGATGTGCTGCACGACCTGCGCACGATCATTCAAGGCAATATCAGCGCCAAACAGCTTGACCTTTACATCGACACGCAGGATGTGCACCACGAGGATATTATCACCGATAAGCTGCGCCTGAATCAGGTCCTGCTCAACATCGTGGGCAACGCTGTCAAGTTTACACCGGCGGGCGGTACCATCAATATCCGCGTTGAAGAAAAGCCGTCTGCCCGCAGTGGGTATGCGACCTTTGTTTTCAGCGTGAAAGATAACGGTATCGGTATGTCGAAGGACTTCCAGGCGCACGTTTTCGACTCTTTTTCACGGGAACAGACTGCGACAAGAAGCGGCATTCAGGGTACGGGCCTTGGCATGGCCATCTCGAAAAACATCGTAGATATGATGGGCGGAACCATCGCCGTCAAGAGCGAGCAGGGAAAGGGCAGCGAGTTTACGGTCACCCTGGACTGCAAGGTTTGTACGGAATCGGTGAAATATCCGCCGATTCCGGGCCTGAAAGGCACCCGTGCACTGGTTGTGGATGATGATGCACAGACCTGCATGAGCGTAAGCAAAATGCTGCGGGAAATTGAGATGGAAGCCGACTGGACGACCTCCGGCAAGGAAGCCATCCTGCGCGCGATGGAGGCGCACAATCAGGGTGCGGGGTTCAAGGTTTACATCATTGACTGGCTGATGCCGGATATGAACGGCATTGAGACGGTGCGCAGGATCCGCAAAGTAATCGAACCCGGCACGCCGATCATCATATTGACGGCCTACGATTGGGCCGACATTGAGGACGAGGCCCGGCAGGCCGGTGTCACGGCGTTTGTTTCCAAACCGTTGTTTATGTCGGAACTGCGCGATGCACTGACACACAAAGTGGTGTCGGGCAGGCAGCCCCTTCTGCCCAAGCACGGCGACTATACGGGCAAAAAGGTGCTGTTGGTCGAGGATAACGAACTGAACCGCGAGATTGCAACGGCCATTCTGGAAGAAGCCGGACTGAAAGTGGACGCCGTTGAGGACGGCACGGATGCCGTGGCCAGAATGAACGAGGCTGCGGAGGATGAGTATGATCTGATCCTGATGGATATTCAGATGCCCAAAATGGACGGATACACCGCCACCCGGGAGATCCGTACATTGAGCAGCAATAAAAAGGCAAACATTCCCATTGTGGCCATGACAGCCAACGCTTTTGAGGAAGACCGCCAAAAAGCATTCAAAGCAGGGATGAATGCACATATTGCAAAACCGATTGATGTGAACATCCTGATGGGAACACTGGATAAAGTTTTCAAACAGAATTCGTGATCGTGTTTAAATAGCGTACAAAGGATCTGTACGGCAAAGTAAAAAGCATATACAGCTGCGTTTATGGCGAACGGCCTCTCGGCGGTTCGCAACGCGATGCTGTATATGCTTTTTTCATGCGCAATCTGTCAGCCGCCCAGCTCCACCATACGGCGGATGCAGCGCCCGGCTCCCTGCATGACGTCCTGCGGCAGGGTGATTTCCTCACCGTCGCTGCCCTGCAGGCAATGGTAAATGTCCATCAGGGTGGTCAGTTTCATGTTCATGCAGGTAAGCTGCACGGCCAGCGGATAGAACCGCTTTTCCGGGCAAACATAGGAGAGGTGCTCTACGATGCTGTTTTCCGTGCCGATGATGAACTCTTTGGCATCGGACTTTTCTGCATAAGCCATAATGCCGGTGGTAGAGCCAACATAATCAGCCTGCTCCACGACCTCGGGGCGGCATTCGGGATGAACCAGAAGCAGCGCCTCCGGGTGGGCAGCGCGGGCTTTGGCTACATCTGCTGCCGAACATACGATATGGCGCGGGCAGCCGCCGTGGTAAAAGGCAAACTGCTTTTCCGGCAGCTGCTTTGCTACATAGCTGCCCAAATTGGGATCTGGGATGAACAGAATCTTATCGTTTTCCAGCGCACTGCAAATTTTCAACGCGCTGGAGGACGTCACACAGACATCGCAGGCCGTTTTCAGCTCCGAAGTTGTATTGATGTACGCCACAACGGCGTAGCCTGGGTACTGCTTTTTCAATTCCTGCAAGGTCGGCAGATCAAGCTGCTCGGCCATAGGGCAGCCCGCCATGGGGTTGGCCAGCCAGACGGTTTTCTCCGGGCTTAAAATTTTGCAGGTCTCGGCCATGAAGCGCACACCGCACATGATGACCCCGTCAGCGTTGGTTTTGGCCGCCTGCACGCTCAACCCGTAGGAATCGCCGGTGTAATCGGCGACTTCCAGCACAGGCTGGCTCTGGTAGGCATGGGCCAGGATGCAGATATTCTTTTCCCGTTTCAGGCGCAGGATCTCCTGCTGCAGTTCATGGACAGTCATAATTATGCCTCGTTTTCTTTCTTCAATGCTCCCACGGTTGCAGCGGAGCCAGAAAACCGTGCTCTTTCAGTTCTTTTTCGATCAGGTTCAGCCTGTCCGGGGTAGTTGCCTCCACCAGATGATAGTGGTAGCCGTCGGTGGCGGTAGACAGCACCGTGGAGGAACTGTCCTCAAACGATTGCAGAAATTCCCGCACGTCCTGCCGGGAACGGATGTCCATCTCAGCGGTGATACGGCCATAGACCCGGTGGCTGATGCTGATATTCTTGACCTGGCCGCCACAGTCCACAATCAGGTTCAGCTCCTGCCCGGTTCGGTCAGGTGTGTGGCGCACCTTGAACTCCCGTGTGCAGCCGGCGGGCTGATCAGGCTGCTCCAGCACATAGCCGCGTGCGGTGGAAATGATCCCGGGGTGTGATGCCCGTATGACCGCCAGATCCTGCACGATGACCTGACGGCTGACGCCGTAATGGGTAGCCAGCGTGCGGGCGGCAATAGGCGCTCCGGCATGGGCAAGCTGCTGCAAAATGGCGGCGCGGCGCTCTGCGGTGGTCATATCAGGCCTCCTCCGCGGTCAGGGGGCGCAGATGCTTCATGGAAAGATCCAGAATGGGGGCCGAATGGGTCAGGGCACCGCTGGACACATAGTCAATGCCAATGTCCCGCAGACGGGCAATGTTTTCCCGCGTGACATTGCCGGAGCACTCGGTCTTGGCGCAGCCTGCAATCAAAGTCACAGCCTTGCGTATATCCTCGTCGCTCATGTTATCCAGCATGATGATGTCCGCACCGGCTTCCACGGCCTCTTTGACCTGTTCCAGCGTTTCAACCTCCACCTCGATCTTGCGGACGAAAGACGCATACTGCCGGGCCATCTTGACGGCCTTCGCCACGCCGCCGGCAGCGCCGATGTGGTTGTCCTTCAGCAGAACGCCGTCGGACAGGCCGGTGCGGTGGTTGCTGCCGCCGCCAACGCGGACAGCGTACTTTTCAAAAATGCGGTTGTTGGGGCTGGTCTTACGGGTGTCCAGCAGGGTGATGCCGGTTCCCTCCAGCAGGGCAGACAACTGATGGGTATAGGTGGCAATGCCGCTCATTCGCTGCAGGTAGTTCAGCGCAACGCGCTCACCGGAAAGCAGGGCGCGTATATCGCCCGTAACAACGGCCAGCTTCTGGCCGGGCTGTACGGTATCGCCGTCCCGGCAGAAGAATTCCACCTTGGCGCCGGGGTCCAGCAGCGTAAAGACGCGGGCATAGACCGCCAGACCGGCAACAATGCCGTCCTCCTTGGCAATCAGATCTACGGTGCCGGGGCAGGCGTGGGGCATGACGGCGTTTGTGGAAACGTCCTCCTCCGGAATATCCTCCCGCAGCGCTTGCAGCAGCAGCGGGTCTATATGCAGCAGCTGGGTGATCTCATTCATGGTTTTTACTCCTCTCAATAGCGGTCAGAACCTCCTGCCGATACGCGGCAAACAGCGGTTCCTGTTCACGGTATGGGGCCAAATCGGGCTTATCGCCTGTAAAGACAGGCGGTTCTCCATATAGTATATCATCTGCCGCGCGTTGTGCAAAGACCAAAGATTCCAGCAGGGAATTGCTGGCCAGCCGATTGCGTCCATGCACACCGTTGCAGCAGGTCTCGCCGCAGGCATACAGCCGGGGCAGTGCTGTGCGGCTGCTCAGATCCGCCGTGATGCCGCCCATAAAATAATGCTGGGCCGGTACAACAGGGATCGGTTCATGGATGGGGTCGTACCCCTCCTCCTCGCAGCGCTCCAGAATGTTGGGGAAATGCTCACGGATAGCCGCCTCACCGATGGGGCGCATATCCTCCCACACATGGTCGGTACCGTCCTTTTCCATCTGTGCGCGGATCGCTGCGCTCACCACGTCGCGGGGCTGCAATTCGTTGGTAAAGCGGTTCCCGTTTTTATCCAGCAGCAGCGCACCCTCCCCGCGAACCGATTCCGAAATCAGAAAGCGACGGCCTTTTTGGTGGCTGTACAAAGTCGTGGGGTGGATCTGGATATAGTCCAAGTGCTCACAGGCAACACCGTGGCGCAGGGCCATGGCGATGGCATCCCCCGTGATGTGGGGGAAGTTGGTGGAGTTTTTATACAACCCGCCGATGCCGCCGCAGGCCAGCACCACCGCCCCTGCCCCAATGGCTCGCGGTTCGCCGTCCGGGCCGGCAGCAATGACACCGCCGCAGGCCGAGGCATCGGCGAAGAAATCCAGCAGAGTCGTATGCTCGCGCAGTTCGATGTTCTCGCAGCGCAGGACCTCGTTCAGCAGGGTCTGGGTGATCTCGTGGCCGGTAATATCCTCATGGAACAGAATGCGCGGGCGGGAGTGCGCTCCCTCCCGGGTAAAGCGCAGAGCCCCGTGGTCATTCCGCGCAAAGCGGACGCCGCGGCGCACCAGATCCCGGATGATCGAGTTGGAGGAACGAATCATCAGGTCTACTGTGGCGGGGTTGTTCTCGTAATGGCCTGCCCGCATCGTATCATCAAAAAAGGGGCGGTAGTCTGCCTCACCATGCTGCATACAAATGCCGCCTTGCGCAAGGAAGGAGTCGCTCTCGTCCGCTTTCTGCTTTGTAAGCAGAAGAATGCGGTACCGCGCAGGCAGATTCAGGGCGCAGTAAAGGCCCGCAGCGCCGGTGCCGACGATGACTACGTCAAAATAGTCATCCATATTAGCCATTTTCATGTGGTTTCCTCGGTTTCTTCTGTAATTCCAACTTTGACAGTATAGCACCGTTCATTACACGTGTCAAGACACATGTAATGATATATAGTGACACCCCGCCATGCGCAACAAACTTCGGCATAAAAAACAACAGGAACACTGCTGTACATTGCAATGTTCCTGTTGTTTTTATTAGGGCAATACCGCATAATTCTAAGTGCCGATACGGCGAGCGAGGTGCG
>OLSG01002166.1_pt1 | contig 17578 bp, 14 predicted proteins | sample 1673041 | NCBI WGS metagenome assembly OLSG01 (sample SAMEA3136749, study PRJEB25190) | human gut metagenome | reverse complement strand
TTTGAAGAATACCTGCCGGAGCTTCCGGTTGTCTTTCTGGCGGAAGTGATGGAAGAGTGGGGCGTGGAGACGGCTGGAACGGCTGGAGAGCCGTATGCCTTGTTTGATCCCTGTGCCAGCCGCTATTACCCGGAATTGCAGGAGAGTGTGCGGCATCTGGCGGATGCAGCAGGGATTACATGGGAAAATCTGCCGTATGACGGGAAAAAAGCGCGCTGCTGCGGATACGGCGGGCATATCGGGATTGCTTCTCCGAGCCACACAAGCTATATGACAACTTCCCGTGCAAAAGAGGAGGAACTGCCGTATGTGACCTACTGCGTCAACTGCCGGGAGTCCTTTGCCGGACAGGATAAGGAGGCGGTTCATATCCTCGACCTGTTGTTTGGGTTAAATGGCGTGGGGCGCCCGGCGGCGACGGTGACGGAGCGCTGGCACAACCGCCTGGCGGCGAAACGGGAACTGCTTAAGACGTACTGGAATGAGACGATCGAAGAGGAAACACATATGAAATTAGAAGTTGAGAAGGAGCTGGAACGCAAATTGTCAGCGAGCCAGATTTTGATCGAAGATATGGAACAGGTCATTGAACACTGTGAGCGGGAAGACCGCGGCATCATCGACCCGGAGACGGGACATCGGATCGGGCATCTGAAGATCCAGCATATGACCTACTGGGCAGAGTACGAGGTGTTGCCGGACGGCGGTTATAAGCTCTGGAATGGCTACAGCCATCGCATGAATCTGGAAGGAGAGTGATGAGTATGCCGACGATCGATGGAGGCGGAAGAGATCAGCGGATCAAAGAGGCGTTGGAGAAAAAAGTTATCTGCCGCCGGTGTCAGGTGGAGATGGTGCCGAAATCCACATTTTTTGACTATCTGGGGCACAATTTCCACACCGAGATCCTGTGCTGTCCGAAGTGCGGCGAGGTATATCTGCCGGAAGCGCTGGTAAAAGGGCGTATGGCGGACGTGGAGAGAGAGCTGGAAGATAAGTAGATAGTAGATATAAGTATGATTCATGAGAGATGCTTTTGAATCTGAAAAGGATAGGTGAGACAGGCTGGCTGCGGGGATTTGCCATGTGTGAACATGAGAACACAGCCCATTTGCGGCTGGCTGCATCATGGGAGAACTGTAATGAATTGAGATAAGGGGATGAAAGACGATGGTAATGAACGTACAGGACAGAGGCGTCCTGCCGGAAGAAATGCGCTATACATACAGTGTCTGCCCGGTCTGTTTAAAACGCATTCCGGCAAAGCGGGAAGAGCGGGACGGGCAGATATATCTGGTAAAAACCTGCCCGGAGCACGGGACATTTTCCAGTGTAATCTGGAGAAATAAGCGCAAGTTTGCCGACTGGCGCGGGGAACGTCCGGCGGTGGGAGAAAATGAAAATCTAAATTGCCCGGCGGGCTGCGGTCTGTGTGCGGAGCACAGGCGCGCCACCTGCTGTACCCTGCTGGAGATCACAGCGCGGTGCAATATGAACTGTACCTTCTGTTTTGCGGAGCCGGACGGGACGCAGGATCCGTCCTTAGACACGGTAAAACGGTGGATCGACGATCTGACGGAGCCGGGAAAGACACTTTTGCAGCTTTCCGGCGGGGAACCGACAGTGCGGGACGATCTGCCGGAGATCGTGGCGTATGCGAAGCAGGTTGGCTGTAAATATGTGCAGTTAAACAGCAACGGTCTGCGCCTGGCGGAGGACGAGGCGTTTGTAAAGCGTCTGGCGGAGGCGGGACTTTCGTTTGTATTTATGCAGTTTGACGGCGTGGACGATGCCGTATATGAAAAACTGCGCCGCCGCCCGATGCTGGAAGTGAAAAAACGGGCGATCGAGCAGTGCGGCCGGTATGGAATCGGCGTGACGCTTGTTCCGGTCATTGTTCCGGGCGTCAATACGGAGCAGATCGGGGACATCATCCGGTTTGCCATTCAGCGGTCGCCGTATGTGCGCGGCGTGCATTTCCAGCCGGTCAGCTATTTTGGACGTATTCCGGAGCTTCCGGCGGATGATGACCGCTATACGCTGGATGAGCTTCTGGAGGCGGTTGTCAGCCAGAGCGGCGGGCTTATCAAAGAGGAACAGATCGCGCCATCCTGCTGCGATCACCCGATGTGTGGGTTCCACGGGGATTTCATCGTGATGCCTGGGGATAAATTGATGCCGCTGACAAATTATAGTGGAAAAACCGAGGCAGAACCGGAGGGCGAAGGCTGCTGCTGCGGTCCGGATCCGGCGGAGAAGAACCGTGAATTTGTCGGACGCCGCTGGGAACGGCGCGATTTGGAAGAGACCTGCTGCTGCGGGGAAAAACAGCCGGAGAGTGAGGCTTGCTGTTGTGGAGAAAGTCAACCGGAAAAAGAAAGCTGCTGCTGCGATGCCAATGCAGATGCGTATCTGTTGGAGAAAGCACAGCCCGAACCAGGAAGCTGCTGCTGTGGCGGAACTCAGCCCGAACCAGGAAGCTGCTGCTGTGGCGGAACTCAGCCCGAACCAGAGTCCTGCTGCTGTGAAGAAGAATCAGTTGACATAACAAATATGGAGGACTTCTTAAAGCGTGCAAAAAGCCACGGCTTCACGATCACATCCATGGCGTTTCAGGATGCCGGAAATCTCGATATCGAGCGCCTGCGCCAGTGCAGCCTGCATGTGTATAAAGACGGGAAGAAGATTCCGTTCTGTGCATACTACTTGTCTCCGATGGAAAGAGGCAGATAATAGAAGCGCAGAAAGGAGAGGTGCAAAAAATGGATACAAATGAGTGCAGTCTCTGCCGACCGGGCGGATTTGCGCTGACGAGGCAGATGTTCCAGTTTGCGGGAATTGAGATACCGGAGGCGGGAGCGGCAGAGACGGAGTCTACAGACCCTGCAGTGCCGCTTCGCGTCATCGACATCGGCTGCGGAACCGGCGGCACGATGCGATGGCTTTCTGAGCATTTCCCAGACTGGCAGATTTCCGGCCTGGATAAGAATCCGGATGTGCATGAACCTGGCTGGATAGAGACTGGATGTGCGGAGAAACTGCCATATCCAGATCAGACGGCAGATATCATTCTGATGGAGTGCAGTTGTTCCAAGGTTGCGGAACCGGCGGCGGCGCTCCGGGAGGTGTACCGGGTGTTAAAACCGGAAGGATGGCTTTTGATGAGCGATATGTATGCCCGGAAGAAAGAGCTTTTCTTAGACGGGATGCTGGGACGGCTGGAGTCTGCTAAAACAATCCGTGACCGGCTGGCGGAGTCGGGATTTGTGCTTGCAAAGATGCAGGACGCGTCGGGAACATTGGCGGAGTGGATCGGGCAGCAGATCTTCGATGGAAATCTGGAATCCGTCTGCGCGGCACTGGGGGCGGAACGGAAGATTTTAAAAGAAGCGGCCTGCGGTTATTTTATTGCGGCGGCGCAGCCGTCCGGGTTATGGCGGACACTTTCGTATGTAAAGGAGAAAAGTCCATTTTATCAGAAGAAATTTACATCCGTCTGGGGACAGCTTGGGGAAATGGCAGGTTTCGATGTACGGCTCGCGCCGGATTCGTTTTCATGGGCGGATTTCCGCACACTTCCCCTCACAACCCCGGAGGAACTGAAAGCGGAGCCGGAAACATTTTTATGTGTTCCAGCCAAGGAGATCGCGCGGATCATCACGCTGAAAACCTCCGGCAGTACAGGGGCACCGAAGCGCCTGTTTTTTACCGAAGACGATCTGATGCAGACGGCGGATTTCTTTGAAACAGGGATGCAGTACATGGTAAAGCCGGGCGATCGGGTCACGGTTTATATGGAAGGACCGGGATTTTTTTCGATTGGAGGACTTTTAAAAGAAGGATTGGGGCGCATTCAGGTGGAGACGAAGGTTCATGGACTGATTCACGATATGGAAGCGGCAGCGCGGGACGGCGAGGGGGCAGACTGCCTGATCGGTGTCCCAAGCCAGATGTATGCGCTGGCGGCCCATGCGCCGGGACTCCGCCCGAAAACAGTGCTTTTAAGTGCTGATTATGTGCCGGTCAGCGTGCAGCGATTTTTGGAAAAAACATGGAACTGCCGGGTCTTTACACACTGGGGAATGACGGAAACTGGTTACGGCGGCGGCGTACAGTGTGGGGCGCGTGCGGGTTACCATCTGCGGGATCGGGACCTTTTGATTGAGATTCTGGATCCGGAGACGGGACAGCCGGTTCCGGAAGGGCAATACGGCGAGCTGGTTCTGACAACGCTTCGGCGGCGGGGAATGCCGCTTGTGCGCTATCGGACCGGCGATCTGGGGCGGATGATTGCAGAACCGTGTGCCTGCGGATGTTTAAAGCCTAGACTTGATAAGGTTGAGGGACGGCTGGATGACAGCGTCCGGCTGTCCGGCGGCAAAGTACTTTCCATGCACATATTAGATGAGCTTTTATTTGCCCTGGATGAGGTGGAAGATTTTCAGGCATCTTACAATGCGGCGCAGAAGCATCTGACGGTGGCTGTTATGAAGAAAGCGGGTTATGCAGATGCGGTAGGAAGCAGAGTGAAAAATGTCAAAGCAACATTAACGGAATACTTTGGGAACTGCCTGACCGTCGCAGTGATAGAAAAAGAAATTTCCCCCTATATCGGTTCGGGAAAAAGACGGCTGATCATCGAGGAAAAATGAAAAATGAGTGGTAAAATTCAATATCATGAAAAACTTGACGATAAGTTTTAATTGCAGTATCATAAAATTAAAAATAATCGAGAAATTTTGAGAAAAATTAGTAAAATTTGGCAAGAACAAGGAGAAAAAAATGAACATAGCGATTGCATCAGAGACAGAGGAGATCGACGGACTGGTACCGGCGACTTTTAAGGAGAGTCCGTTTTTGATGATTATTGACGCGGACAAGAACCAGATTTTCCATGTCTATGGAAAACAGGATCCGGACAATCTGGTATTTGCGAAGAAGGTGGTAGAACATGACTGTGAGGCAGTCATCTGCGGACCGATCGAGAAAGAACCGTTTGAGATACTGGTAAAAGCGGGCGTGACCCGTTATCTGGGAAGCGGGCATACGGTTCAGAAGGCATATAGCTATATGAACCGTTATAAACTGGAGCTGATCCGCGACTACATCGGCGGACCGGGACCATTTGGACACAGCCATGATTTCAGCTGCGAGTGTGGGGAAGAAGAGGAACACGAGCACTAGGAAAGGATAGAATGCGGACGATTTATTTGATCCGGCATGGGAAGCCGGAATTTCCAGATGAACGGAAATACTGTATCGGACGGACGGATCTGCCGCTTTCAGAGGAAGGGCGGACACAGATTCGGGCGCTGGGGGAGACATTTGCGGGACGCAGAATTGAAAAGATTTATACCAGCCCGTTAAAGCGCTGCCGGGAGTCAGCCGCGATCCTGCAGGAAGTGATTGACAGAAGTATTCCGATTGAGGTTGTAGATGGTCTGGCGGAGATTGACATGGGGGAATGGGATGGTCATTCCTTCGATGAAATCCGGGAACAGTTTCCAGCGGAGTATGCGGCACGAGGGGCAGATATGTACGATTTCCGACCGCCGCAGGGAGAGAGTTTTGCAGATTGTGCGGGGCGCGCCAGGACAATCTGGAATGAACTCCGGATGAAGAGCCGGGGCGATATTCTGGTAATCGGGCACGCGGGTTGGTTCCGGACACTGATCAGCGGCTGGGAGAAGCGGAAAAAGGCAGAACTTCTGCAGATTCCCTTTGGCTACGGACAGGTGTATGAAAGAAAGGATTATGTATTTGACGCCTTGATCTCGGCGGCGGGGCGATCCTCGCGGATGGGGGATTTCAAACCGCTCATGAAGCTCGGCGCCCAGACGGTCCTGGAACGTGAGATACAGACGCTGCGGGCGTGCGGCGTACATGAAATCACGATCATTACCGGACGCCGGGCGGAAGATATACGCGCGGCGGCTGCGGGACCGGGAATCCATTTCATCCACAATCCGGCGTATGCGGAGACGAAAATGTTTGATTCCGTCTGCCTGGGGCTTTCCTATTATAAGGAAAAGCGGAAAACGGCAGGAAAAGAGACGCTGGATGGCATTTTCTTTTTCCCGGTGGATGTGCCGCTGTTTACGCCATTTACGCTGGAATATGAAAAATACCGGTTTGCGGAGGGCGATGGGGATGTCTATCTCCCGGAGTATGAGAAAACACCGGGGCATCCGCTTCTGATTCGTGCAGATGTGATCGAAAAACTGCTGCAGCATGACGGAACGATGGGGCTTAAAGGCGCCTGTGAACAGCCGGAAATCCGCCGGATTCCCCTGGATGTGCCGGATCCGGGCTGTGCGTTCGATGCGGATACACAGGAAGAGTTTCAGAAATTGCGTGATTGGGAGAGAAAACGTCCTGTCCCGGACAAAGAGGAGTGTGAACGTCTGCTTGCATGGTTTCACACGCCGGAGGCGACGGTGCGCCATAGCCGGGCGGTTGCGGAGCTGGCCGTGGAATTGGCAGATAGAGTTCTAAAGCATAGGGCGGAAACGTGTGTGGAGATGACATACAAAAGCCCTCCAATCGATAAACACAAAATCTATGCGGCGGCGCTTCTTCATGACATCGCCAAAGCATACCCCGAACATCCGGAGACAGGGGCGGGATGGCTGCGGCTTCTGGGACATACCGGGATCGCGGATATCGTTGCGGATCATATGGATCTGCCGGAAGAAAAGCTGGGATATCTGAATGAAAGCCTGATCGTGTATCTGGCGGACAAGCAGGTACAGGGAGAACGGCGTGTAACGATCGAAGAACGGTTTGCGGCAAAACGGGAGAAATTTAAGGATAACCCGGAGGCGCTGGCGGGCGTGGAACGGCGGTATCAGCTGGCAAAGCGTGCGGAGGCATTACTATAAAAAGGAAAAGAGGAAAATCATATGAAATTAATGAAAACAACCGAGGCAGTCGGACAGGTACTCTGCCATGACATGACGCAGATTATTCCGGACGTGACGAAGGACGCCGTATTCCGCAAGGGACATATCGTGCGTGAGGAGGACATCCCGGTACTGCTTTCGATTGGAAAAGATCATATTTATGTCTGGGAAAAGGACGATACAAAATATCATGAGGACGAGGCGGCGGACATTCTGCGCGGCATCTGCCAGAATGAGTATATGCGTGCAACCGATCCGAAGGAAGGCAAGATAGAGCTGATTGCGGAGTCGGACGGTCTGTTTCAGGTCGATGAAGAACGCCTCTTAAAGGTCAACAGCCTGCCGGAGATGATGATCGCGACCCGCCGGACGAATTTTCCGGTAAAAAAAGGTGATAAGTTAGCCGGAACCCGTGTGATCCCGCTGGTAATTGAAAAAGAAAAAATGGAAGAGGCTAAGAAGGCAGCGGGTTCAGAGCCGCTGTTAAAGCTGCTTCCGTATAAAAATAAGAAAGCGGGCATTGTGACGACCGGAAATGAAGTGTTCTATGGACGGATTGAGGATAAATTTGGCCCGGTCATCCGGGAAAAGCTTCAGGAATTTGGTGTGGAAGTTCTGGGACAGAAGATTATAGGGGACAATCCGGATAAAATCACGGAGGCAATCCAGGAATGGCTGGATCAGGGCGCCGATTTTGTTGTCTGTACCGGCGGCATGAGCGTCGATCCGGATGATACGACACCGAGCGCGATCAAGCAGACCGGGGCGGAGGTTGTCTCCTACGGCGCACCGGTACTTCCGGGAGCGATGTTCTTGCTGGCATATACGAAGGACGGAAAGCCGATCATGGGACTTCCGGGCTGCGTGATGTATGCGAAGAGGACCATCTTTGATCTGGTGCTGCCGCGTGTGATGGCAGATGTGCCAGTGACAAAAGCGGATCTGGCGAAAATGGGCGCAGGTGGTCTGTGCTTAAATTGTCCAACCTGTATTTTCCCGAACTGCGGTTTTGGTAAATAATCGAGCCAGAGAGAGGCGATGAGGCAGCAACCGCGATGGCACAACTGCGAAATGAGAAATGGATGGCTCATGCAGTATAAAAGAGAGGAAGTGCGTGATATGAATCTGTATGGGGAGATTCTGAAAAAACTGGAAGGGACGCCGTGTCTGGCGCTCGAGAGAAGCTTTGTGGGAGAAGAGGGAAATCTAGCAGATATGCGCTGTGAACTGAGAGAAGGCGCAGAGGCGTCAGAGATTGGAAAAGAAGCCCTGACACAGGGGCAGCCGGTCTGTGGGCGCGCCGGAAGCAGTTGGAATGTGGCGGAACCATTTTTCCCGAAAGAGCGCCTGATTATTCTCGGAGGCGGCCATGTGGCTCTTCCGGTGGCAGAATTTGGCGCGCGCGTCGGATTCCTGGTAACTGTGGTGGACGACCGCCTTTCCTTCGCGAATCCGGGACGTTTCCCGATGGCAGAGAAGGTGATCTGTGATGACTTTGGGCATGCGATCAAAGAACTCAAGATTCAGGAGAGCGACTATATCTGTATCGTTACGCGCGGACACCGCCACGATGCGGACTGCCTGCGGATGATTGGAAAAGGAAAAGAACCGGCGTATCTCGGCATGATTGGTTCGAGACGCCGCGTCGGTATCGGGAAACAGGAGCTTCTGGAAGAAGGTTACGATCCAGAGCGGATGAGCCGTTTAAAGAGCCCGATCGGTTTAAAGATCGGCGGTGTGACACCGGAGGAGATCGCGATCTCGATTTTGGCGGAGATCATACAGGTAAAGCGCATGGATCGGGAAGACAAACGTGTGAAAAACCGTTCCGATCTGGATTTTGATGTGCTGAAACGCCTGGCAGAGGAGCCGGATGAGCCGAAAGCAGTGGTCACGGTGATTGAATCAAAGGGTTCCTCCCCGCGCGGGGCAGGCGCGAAGATGATTGTCTACCGGGACGGACGGATTCTCGGCAGCATCGGCGGCGGCTGCAGCGAGGCGGCCGTGCTGGGCGAGGCACGTTCTCTGATCGGAAGCGGCAGGTACAAAGTAGTTCATGTAGATCTGACCGGCGAGGCGGCGGAAGATGAAGGAATGGTCTGCGGCGGCATTATGGATGTGCTGGTGGAAGACTTTGCCACGGATCGGGAACCGTGTGACCGGTAAGGAAACCGAAGCACCGGCGTATTTGGATAAAGAAATTTCAAATAAATGAAAAATAAAAAGATAAAAATAAAATACATGAAAAATCATCATAACAATTTCATGAAAATAGACGGAAAGGTTTGGAAAGAAAAACTGGAAAATTCATAAGAATAAAGGGAAAATGCAGAAAAAAGACTCGTTATTTTTTAATGCACATAACGACTATGTGCATTAAATAAGAATCATTGTAAAGATTGACAAAAAAAGTGCCACGTGCTACTATTTGATTAGCAAATATCATTATAATTTTCCGAAAATAACGGAAGGGTAAAAACCACATTGCTATGGCGTGAGGAATCGAAACGAGAAGGACGCCGGAAACGTGTGCGTGAAATGAGGGAGGAACCAAGATATGAGAAAAACGTGGGCACTTGTAATGGCAGCAGCGATGGCGGCAGCATCCCTGACCGCATGTTCATCCAGCAAACCGGCTGAGACAGCAGCACCGGAAACGGAGGCAGAGGCAGCTGAGACAGAAGAGACCGAAGCGGAAGCAACCGGCGACCAGCAGGAGATTCTGGTAGCGGCAGCAGCCAGCCTTCAGTACGTTATGGAAGACAAGATTCAGTCGGCATTTGAGAAAGAGAATCCGGACATCAAGCTGAGCTTTACCTTTGACAGTTCAGGAAAGCTGCAGACCCAGATCGAAGAGGGCGCGGATGCAGACGTATTCTTCTCTGCAGCGATGAAGCAGATGAACGCGCTGGAGGACGAGGGACTGGTTGATGCAGATTCTGTCGTAGAGCTTCTGGAAAATAAGATCGCCCTGATCGTTCCGAAGGATTCTACACTGGGAATTACCGGTTTTGAGGATATCACAAAGGCAGAGAAGATTGCACTCGGCGATCCGGAGAGTGTTCCGGTTGGACAGTACTCCAAGGAAGCCTTTGAGAACCTGGGTATGTGGGATGATGTAGAGGCTAAGACAAGCTTTGGTACCAATGTAACCGAGGTTTTAAGCTGGGTAGCAGCCGGAAGCGCAGATGCAGGTATCGTATACCTGACCGATGCAACCACCAGCGATCAGTTTGACCAGGTAAAGGTTATCGGATATGCACCGGAAGGAAGCGTATCGAAGGTTATCTATCCGGTTGGTGTTGTAAGTGCAAGCACAAAGAAAGATGCAGCACAGAAGTTTGTAGATTATCTGGGAACTGATGATGCGCTCTCCTTCTTTGCGGAGTATGGCTTCACAGCAAATAAATAAGCCGGGAGCGATGACTGTCTGGGATATGCAGCTGACTGTGTGAACAGAAAGCAGGACAGCGAAGGACAGACAGTGAACCATGTATGGAATAAAATCCGCCGCAGAATGCAGGGTCCGTTGAAAACCAGGTGTTCTGCGGCAGTTTTTATCTCAGTCGAGAAGACTCCCACCTCTTTAGGTGGCGAGTAATAGCAAATTTGTCTCAGTGGGAGTTGGGTCTCACGGACGTTCGACTTGATTCATAGGAAAGGGAGAAGAAAGATGGACTGGTCTCCGATATGGATATCGATGAAAACAGCAACGCTGTCGATCATTATTACGTTTTTTCTGGGAGTCTGGATGGCGCGGCTGGTGGTATCGGCACGCTCTGAGAAAGTGAAAATGGTGCTGGACGGCATCCTGACGCTTCCGATGGTCCTGCCGCCGACGGTAGCAGGATTCTTCCTGCTGATGATTTTCGGTGTAAAACGACCGCTCGGACAGCTGTTTCTGGAATTGTTTGGCGTCAAGATTGTATTTTCATGGGCGGCAACGGTGATCGCGGCGGTGGCGATCTCATTTCCGCTTATGTACCGGGCAGCGCGCGGCGCGTTTGAACAGGTCGATGTGACGCTTATCTATGCGGCTCGGACGCTGGGATTTTCCGAAAGCCGCATTTTCTGGAAGGTGATTCTGCCGTCGGCGATGCCGGGCGTCCTCAGCGGCGCGATCCTTGCCTTTGCGAGAGGACTGGGCGAGTTCGGTGCGACCGCGATGCTGGCGGGCAATATCGCCGGAAAGACGCAGACACTGCCGCTTGCCATCTATTCACAGGTGGCGGCTGGAAAAATGTCGATGGCATACCAGTATGTGTGGATCATCGTGGTGATTTCCTTCCTGGTCGTCGTGCTGATGAATGTGCTGTCGCGGCGGGATATGCGCGGACGCAACAATCATAAAAAGAAAGATAACAGTGTGGAAGCGGGCGGTCAGGATGCAAAGGTTTCGGTGGAACTGTTTGCGGACAGGGAAGCGGATGCACAGAAGGGAGGCGCGCGATGAGCCTGCAGGCGATAATCAAAAAGAGATTTTCCGGCTTTTCGCTGGACGTATCGCTTAACACCGATGGCGGCGTCATGGGCATTCTCGGCGCCTCCGGAAGCGGCAAGAGCATGACGCTCAAGTGTATCGCCGGAATTGAGACGCCGGACGAAGGGCGGATCGTGTTAAACGGCAGGGTGCTCTTTGATTCGGAAAAGCACATCAACCTGCCGCCGCAGAAGCGGAAAGTCGGTTATTTATTCCAAAATTATGCATTGTTTCCGAATATGACCGTAGAAACCAACATTGCAGCGGGGCTTTCGGGCAGCAAGGAGGAAAAACAGGAGGCAGTTGCCCGCATGATCTGTCTCTTTAAATTAGAAGGGCTTGAAAAAAGGTATCCGTCCCAGCTTTCCGGCGGACAGCAGCAGCGTGTGGCGCTGGCGCGCATTCTCGTCTATGAGCCGGATGTGATCATGCTGGATGAACCATTTTCGGCGCTTGATTATTATCTGAAAGAACAACTGCAGTTCCAGGTGCGCGAGGTACTCCGCGGGTACACGGGCGATGTGCTGATGGTCAGCCACAGCCGGGACGAGGTCTATCGGTTCTGCGAGAAGAGCATCATCTTAAACCGCGGACAGGTGGCGATGAAGGGAGAGACGCGGGCGATTTTCCAGAAACCGGAAAATGTCACTGCGGCACGCCTGACAGGTTGTAAAAACTTCAGCCGGATCCGGCGGATCGGCGAATATGAGGTGGAGGCGCTCGACTGGGGACTCACGTTTCAAACCGAAGAAGCGGTTGCCGCGGAGCATGCCTATATCGGCATCCGGGCGCACCAGTTTTACCCGGCGCGCGGCAGTGCGAATGAATTTACGTGCGAGTGGGGGGACACACTCTGCCAGCCATTTGAGTGGGATGTTTTGCTGCGTCCGGTGGAAAATGCAGGGGTAGCGGGTGACAAAGAAAATGCACTGGAACGCGAGGTGATCTGGTGGAAGGTAGACTATAAGCAGAGTGATTCACTAAACCGGTATCAGCGCGGAGACCGCGTCCGGCTGGGAATTGCACCGGGAGATATCATGCTTTTAAAAGAAGGTTAGAATGATAGAAAAGGGGATATGTATGGCAGATGGGAAAACAGGCGCGATCATCCTGGCGGCAGGGAGGTCGGCGCACATGGAAGAATTAAAGCCGATGCTCAGGATGGGGCAGACCACGATGATACAGAGGGAGATCGACACGATCCGGCAGGCGGGGATCTCGCCGATCGTCGTCGTGACCGGGTATCAGGCAGATGTGCTGGAACGTCATATTTCACACCGTGGTGCGGTTTGTATCCGAAACAAGCGGTATGAGACATCGCAGATGTACGGCTCAATCTGCATGGGACTGCGCCATATCCAGAAAAAAGCCGATCGGGTGCTGTTGTTCCCTGCCGACGTGCCGATGATCACGGCGGACACAATTGAGAAGATGGCGCAGGCGCCCGGAAGCATGGCAGTACCGGTCTGTCAGGGAAAAAAAGGACACCCGGTCATGCTGTCGAAGGAAGTGTTTGGACATATCTTAACGTACCGGGGCGGAAAAGGACTTCGCGGCGCAATGGATGCGTGGGGCGAAGGTGTCCGGGAGATCGAGGTTGAAGATCCGGGGGTTTTACTGGACACCAACACGAAAATGGACTACGAATCGCTGCTTGCCTACGAAAAAGACAGGCAGAGGCGCGGGGAGCTGGCATTTCAGGCGTCGATTTCGCTCAGCCGTGAGGAAGAATGCTTCAGCGCGCTGACGGCGGATTTTCTGGAGGCAGTTGCTGAGAGCGGTTCAATGCTCGGTGCCTGTCAGATCCGGGATATTTCCTACAGCAAGGGCTGGAAAATGCTCAAGATCGCGGAGGCGCAGCTGGGAATCCAGTTTTTAGAGCGCCAGACGGGCGGAAGCAAGGGTGGATTTTCTGTGCTGACGCCGGAGGGAAAGGCGTTTTTAGAAAAATTCCGCCGGATGGAAGCAGCAGTGCAGGCGGCAGCAGAAGCAGCGTTTGAGAAAATCTTTCTGGAGCCGGAAGAAGAGGAAAAGGAGGATACAGATGGAAGAGAAATTAACGCATTTTGATGAAAAGGGAAATGCGATCATGGTAGATGTAACGGAAAAGAAGATTACCAGCCGGACGGCGACGGCATCCGGCAAGATTCACGTCAATGAAGCAGTCATGAAGGCGGTTTTGGAAGGGACGGTTGCCAAGGGCGATGTGCTGGGAGTGGCGCGCGTGGCGGGAATCATGGCGGTGAAGCAGACCGCACACCTGATCCCGATGTGCCACACACTTCTTATCACGAAATGCAGCGTGGATTTTGAGGTGGATGAAAAAGAACTGACGATCAAGGCACTTTGTACTGCTAAGCTGGAAGGAAAGACCGGCGTCGAGATGGAGGCGCTGACCGGTGTCAGCGTGGCGCTTCTGACCATTTATGATATGTGCAAGGCGATCGACAAGCGGATGGAGATCGGAGAGATACATCTCGATGCAAAATCGGGAGGAAAGAGCGGGGAATTTGTGCGATGATAGACGGATACGGCAGAACGATCGACTACGTCCGGATCTCCGTGACCGATCGATGCAACCTGCGCTGTGTGTACTGTATGCCGGAGGAAGGCGTCGGCAGCATTTCCCATGAAGAGATTCTGCGGTTTGGTGAGATCGAGAGGGTCTGTCAGATTCTGGCAGAGAACGGCATTCAGAAAATCAAGCTGACCGGAGGCGAACCGCTGGTGCGCCGGAGACTGCCGGAGTTAGCAGCAGCGTTAAAACGGATTCCGGGAATCAAGAGCCTGACGATCACGACGAACGGTGTTTTATTAGAAGAAATGTACGATGCGCTGGCGGACGCGGGGGTTGATTCAGTCACGATCAGCCTGGATACGCTGGATGCGTCGGTGTACCGGCAGCTCACACGCCGGGATGAGATCGAAGCGGTCAGACGCGGCCTTCGGACGGCGATCCAGAAAGGCAGGATGCAGATCAAGATAAATTGTGTGCCGGTGCTTGGGATCGAGGAGCAAAAGCTTTTAGAGGTGGCGGAACTGGCGAAAAACCATAACGTGCACGTGCGTTTCATCGAAATGATGCCGATCGGCATGGGAACGCAGTTTGCCTTTGTGAAAGAGGATGCATTGAAGCATGCGCTGGAAGAGGCATTTGGAACCTTTATCCCGTGCGGGGACGTGGCAGGAAATGGCCCGTGCCATTATTTCGCAGTCCCTGGCTTTCAGGGACGGATCGGTTTTATCAGCGCGGTCAGCCATAAATTCTGTTCCGAATGCAATCGGATCCGGCTGACCTCAGAAGGATTCTTAAAGACCTGTCTCCAGTATGACAATGGGGTGGAATTAAAGACCATTCTGCGCGGCGGCGGTACCGATGAAGACCTGCGCCGGGCGATCGGACAGGCGCTTGCGGAAAAGCCGAAGGGACATAGTTTTGAGAAAAAGACGGAATTTACGGATCGGGAACACCGGGGAATGTCCCAGATAGGCGGATAAGCAGGGTGTTTGTGAGGATTATGATTATGGTTTCTGCGGTGAAAGTGTGAGCCGGCGGAATGTTACAAGTGAAATATCGTATATGAAATATGAAATCGGAAAATTTATGGATAAAGAAAAGGGGAAACAATCATGGGAAAAGTAATCGCAACGTGTACCAGTGAAATCAAAGGTGTTCAGAAGAAAAATGTCCATCAGGTCTGTCTTATCGAGGACTATGGAATCGAGGGTGACGCCCATGCGGGCAAATGGCACCGTCAGGTCAGCCTTCTTTCATATGACCGGATTCAGGAATTCCGCGCGCGCGGCGCGAAGGTCGAGGACGGCGCGTTCGGTGAAAATCTGGTCGTGGAAGGAATCGATTTCAAGACGCTCCCGATCGGGACAAAATTTAAATGCAACGATGTCGTGCTGGAATTGACACAGATCGGAAAAGAATGTCACCATGGATGTGCGATCTTCCAGGCAATGGGCGATTGCATCATGCCGCGCGAGGGCGTATTTACGAAGGTGCTGCATGGCGGCGTGATCAAAGAAGGAGATAATCTGGAGATTCTGGAAGAAGTGTAGGAAAGAGATCAAAGAGAGGTGGGAAACCAATGAGAGCAGCAATTATTACATCCAGTGACTCTGGGTACGCGGGAAAACGGGAGGATGTGAGTGGTCCGGTAATCGCAGAAATGGTGAGAGAGGCTGGTTATGAGGTGGTCTGGCAGAAGGTGCTGCCGGACGACCAGGCGATGTTGGAAGAGGCGATGAAGGAGATCTGCGATGAGGGAAAGGCCGATCTGCTCTTAACAACGGGCGGAACGGGATTTTCTCCGCGCGACGTGATGCCGGAGGCGACGCTGGCGGTCGCGGAACGGATGGTTCCGGGTATCCCGGAGGCGATGCGGGCATACAGCTTACAATTTACAAAGCGGACGATGTTAAGCCGAGCGGCAAGCGGGATCCGCAAACGCACGCTGATCGTCAACCTGCCGGGCAGTCCGAAGGCGGTGCAGGAGTGTCTGGAATACATTCTGCCGCAGCTGGATCATGGATTAAAAATCCTTTTGGGGCTTGATGGGGAATGTGCTAGAAAGTAGGGAAAGCAGCAAAAACGAAGATGGAAAAACAGATATAATATATAAGACGATGTATGCGAATAGCGAGGACTTTCAAGTCCTCGCTATTTCAATGATGGTCAGCTCATTTGTGGCAGAATGGAATGACCACAAGAAATCTACTCCATTCAGTCATGAATGTTCAGTTCAGGAATTATTTACTCGATGCGGAGCATCCGATAGCCGATTCCGATGTGTGTTTGTATGTATTGCTGCCCGTCTTTTCCGCGTTCCAGCTTTTTGCGCAGGGTCGCCATGAATACCCGCAGAGAGGCGATATCGTTTTCCCAACTGCTGCCCCAAATCTGCTGCGTGATATAGGTGTGTGTCAGAACCTTACCAACATTTTTGGAGAGCAGGCACAGCAGCTTGTATTCGATGGGTGTCAGGTGCAGCTCTGTGCCGTCAAGATATGCGCAGCCTGCCGCATAGTCGATTTTCAGCGCACCATTCGTAAAAATCGGAGTTTCCTGCGCCGTATCCGCTTTCATCAACGCTAATCTTCGCTGTGTCACCCGTAGCCGCGCCAGTAGCTCATCCACAGAAAAGGGTTTCGTCAGGTAATCGTCTGCCCCGGCATCCAACGCCCCGATTTTATCAGAATCCTCCGTTCTGGCGCTGATCACAATGATCGGCATATTCGACCACGAACGGATTTTTCGGATGATCTCCACGCCGTCCATATCTGGCAGTCCCAAATCAAGCAGCACAATGTCCGGGTTGTGAGACAGCGCTTCCATCACGGCACTTGCGCCGTTTTGCGCCGAAAGATACCTATATTCGTGAGTTTTTAGCGTCATCGTTATTAAATTTCGCACCGGGGTATCATCTTCTACAACGAGGATGAGCGGCTTATTCATTTAAGTTCACCTCACTAAGTGGTATTGTAAAGGAAAAGATGCAGCCATGCGGCGAATTGTCTTTCAACGTCATTTCACCATGATGTGCATGAACAATAGTTTGACAGAGCGTAAGTCCTAGTCCAAGACTTCGGCGGCTGTCGCCAATTGGATTGCCCCCAGTAAAGAACATTTCAAAAACACGTTCCTTCAGTTCATTCGGAATACCGGGACCGTTATCGCTGACACATATTTCAGCCATATTTTCTCGCGGGATTGCCGTGATCCGGATGTTCGAGCCAACTGGAGTATATTTGACTGCGTTATTCACCAGATTGATGAGCACCTGCATGATGAGTCCTGCGTCCATCCGTGCCAGCAACAGTACGTCTCCGCAATCTACTGCGATGTGATGTTCTGCCGCTCTTCGGTCAATATGCCTGAGTGCTTCCGATATGATGTCATCCACGACCTGATCAGAAAGGTGCAGCTTTACGCTGCCGTCTACAATTTTCGTAATGGAAAGCAAGTTCTCAACCAGTCCCGTCAGCCATTGTGCATCGTCATAAATGTCCGTAAAAATTTGTTTCCGTGTCTGCTCATCCAACACGTCATAGCTGTGCAGCAGCGTATCTGCGTTGCCGGAAATCGAGGTCAGTGGTGTCCTGAGATCATGAGAAATCGAACGCAAAAGATTGGCGCGAAGCTGTTCGTTCTTTGCAAGAACGGCAGCTTCTTCCTTTTCTCTGGCAT
>OLSG01002158.1_pt1 | contig 17612 bp, 10 predicted proteins | sample 1673041 | NCBI WGS metagenome assembly OLSG01 (sample SAMEA3136749, study PRJEB25190) | human gut metagenome | reverse complement strand
CTGTATGAATTGGTGCTCTTGTTGTCGGTCGCTCCATAATAGGTGACGGTGAACAGATCCGGGCCAACACTTTCGGCAACCAGTAACCTCTTGAAACGTTCCGCATATCCTGACTTGCCCAAACTATAGTGACAATACAGATGAGATCACCTCAAAACAAGCAGACTATAAATCGAACAATGCTGATGAAACGACATCAACGTATCGCACCTTTGTTTTCTGATAATTTCTGGGTGGCACGTTGATGAAATCAGGAGAATAATAAGAGAGACCATAGTGTGACAGTTTCCCTTTCTTTTTAGGAAGCTGTATACAAATGATCAATATTTAATCCCGCCCTCTGAAGTATAAAAAAGAGCTTCCTGACCAATACAGAAAGCTCTTCAAACAAAAGGAAGACAACTAAAAATCAAATTCGACACACTCTGATACAAAGATACAACTATCAAATTGAATCCACAACAAATAAATATTCCCCATTAATTGTCGGCTTATCTTCCACACTATCCTTATACTCGGTTTCATTGGTACTGAAAAATAACATCAGTATAGAAAACACATGACAGTGACATATTATAGACTTTATAAAGTCACAAAACAGAAACACACTTCTTCCTATCTTTGTTGCACTCTGTAGTTTTATTCTGATTCTGCATTCATTTCCGGCACAGTCATAACCACTTGTATACAGTTTTTCTGTTTCAGCAGTTTGCCCAAGAACTTCTGTACATCCTTAATCGCCATATTGTTGATGAGTTCCTCATATCCTTGTGTCAAGTCAATGCCTGTGTAAAAATAAGAATGGAGGTTGTTCAGCCAATAACTGTTCTCTTTTTGTGCGTCCTTGTGCTTCTTCTGCATATATTCTTTGATTTTCTGCATGTGTTCAGCAGAAGGTCCTTCCTTGGCCATTTTATTCAGCTGCTCCACAACGATGTTTTCCAATTTCTCCTTCTTTACCGGTTCCGGATCTGTCTGGAATACAATCTGCAAAGAGAGGTCTTCTCGGGGATATTTGTTTAATGTGGCATTGCAACTCACTCCGTATGTACCTCCCTCCTTTTCGCGGATTTCCTCGGTATAGACCATATTCAATGCCTGCTGTACGAAGTCTGCAGCAATAGTATTATGTAAATTGTACTTACATTTTCCACTGAAGAGAAACATCACCGTAGCCATAGGGGTTTGCTGTCGCTTGGCAAACTCCTTTTTGAATTCTCCCTTACGGATGCGCATCTTACGGTCCTCGAACGACTCCTTGCGGTGTATGGCGGGGAGTCCCCCAAGGTATTTGGCAATTAAGGGTTTCGCTTCTTCTATATTGATGTTTCCCACCAGATAGAACTTAAAGTCACTGGCATCCTTGAAACGATCCATATACATTTCGACGACACGACTGTAGTCAATATGGTCTACCATCTCTTCTGTGAGGCTCAATAGGCGGGGATGCTTGCCATACAAAGCGTAGGACACTGTATCTTGGAACGCCGTCATCGGATTGGCATCTTTGTTCTGCAAAGAGGCTTTTAGACGTGTTTTATAGGAATTGAACGCCTCTTCATCTTTGCGGGGAGAAGTGAAGTAGAGGTAAGTGAGTTGCATCATTGTTTCAAAGTCTTTTACTGAGCAATTGCCGGAGATGCCTTCCGTCAAAGTACTGACAGAGGTTCCCACAGATACGCGTTTGCCTGCCAGCGCCTTGTTCAAGTTCACTTTGTTGAAGTTGCCTAATCCTCCTATCATGGCTACACCGTTGATTTGGGCACTGTTCAACACTTCGTTGTCGGGGAACAAACTGGTGCCTCCGAAACTTACTCCTTGCATCAGAATCTGGTCACTTTTAAAGTCGGTAGGCTTGATGTACACTTCCACTCCGTTTGAAAGTACCAGCTTCGTGGTGCCATAGATTTCGCCATTCTTCTCCAATATGACATTTCCCCCTTGCGGTTCTTCTGAAAGTAAAGGTTCGTCAGAAACCTGATCTTCATAAGGTGTCATGTCGAGTGACTTCATGCCTTTCAGCCAAGAAGCTATCTCTTTCTCTGTGGGATAGTTCAGTCCCTCTTTTTCCGGGCCACCCAGCAGCACTACCTGGTTGTTGTCCGCAACTAACTGTGCAACCATTTGATTGATTGCCGTAATGGGTATCTGTAAAGAGAGTTGTTTCATCAATGTATATTCGGATTCCAATCCAGGAATAGGCTCACCATCAAGAAAGTTATTCACATATTCAGAAACAAAACTTCCGTTCCTTCTTTTGTCCCGTTCTTTGTAAGCACTCTCCACGACCTGCATATAGTTGGCACGGGTGCGTTCGTATTCTGTAGCTGTGAATCCGAAACGGCGGGCGCGTTCCACTTCTTGCAATACAGTTTTCATCGCCTTTTCAATGCCGTCAATCTTGCATCCGGCACTTAGCATGAAAGCATTTTTTGTTTTGGCAAGGAAGTAGCTACCATAGCTTGAACTTGCACCCATGAAAGGAGGGTCTGCTTGCTGTATAAGTTCTCCCAAACGCATGTTGAGCATACTGGTAATCATACCGGTCATATACTGCGTCACGTAATAGGCTGTTGTATTCTTCATAGGTTCAGGAAAGGCTTCACTCTTAAAGAAGATGTTGAATGAAGGCGACTTCACTTCCTTGTCTGTACCTATATAAATAAGCGGTTCTTTATTGTCAGGTACTGAAAAATATACACGGTTTGCAGGATTTACCGGTGTTTTGATGTCAGCAAACATATTCTTTATTTTGTTTTCAATGACATCCACATCAATGTCTCCTACCACAATTATTCCCTGCAAATCAGGACGATACCATTTGCCATAGTATTCTATAATATCTTTATAGGGAAAGTTGTTGATGACATCAATGCTACCGATAGGCAGGCAGTCGGTATACTTGGAATCGGCATATATCACAGGTAAGGCATTTTTCAGAATGCGCTGCATTCCGCTGTCACTACTTCTCCACTCTTCACGAATCACTCCACGTTCTTTGTCGATTTCTTGCCCGTCTAAGTTGATGAAGCCGGACCAGTCATGCAGAATCAACAAGCAAGAGTCTACTACACAAGGGTTTTCAGTAGGTACGTTGCTGATATTGTAAACGGTCTTGTCTACACTTGTATAAGCATTCAAGTTCGTTCCGAATTTGATGCCTTTAGTCTCACACCAGGGAATGACGCCCAAATGTTTTCCCTTACCGGGAAAATTCTTGGTGCCATTGAATGCCATGTGCTCCAAAAAATGTGCCAGTCCCCGTTGTTGTGGCTCTTCTAAAATGGAACCTACTTTTTGGGCAATATAAAATTCCGCACGCTTTTCGGGCAGTGCATTGTGGCGGATGTAATAAGTAAGTCCGTTATCTAATTTGCCGATACGCACTTCACTGTCTATCGGCAAAGTCTGCATGGTTTGTGCGGCCATAGGTAAGAGGTTGTATCCCATTACTAATACCGCCATGCATAATACACGTAATAAATGTTTCATGTCATCAAAAAAATCTATTCTTTGTTCTTTAATTGTTGTTTCCTTCTGCGAATGATGTCTACAATATGTTCATTCTCAATAATGGTCATCCCATGCTTGTCACTTGTGATTCCCTTTGTCAGATGATAGGTATAGGTGGGCACACAACCCTGTATCACTGTAGGTAAATAGGCAAACGTGATGTTATTATGCTTCTTACCCAGTTCCTGTCCCACTTCAATAATGTGCGTGGAAATCATGAACGAACAAGAACGGCGGTTTGCCAACGCAGCTGTCACAGCCAAAGTGGCGTCATAAGCATCTTTTACATTGGTACCTTTGAAGAGTTCGTCGAATACCACAACCAACCGCTTGTTTTGGCTTACTTCCTTCGCCACTTTTTTTACACGAAGCACTTCGGCATAGAAATGACTGTACCCTCTATAAATATCATCAGGCACATTGATGGAAGTGTATAAACCATCTTGTACCGAAAACTTCATCTCTTTTGCCGCAATCGGAAATCCCATGTGTGCCATATAGATCGCTATTCCAAAAGATTTCATCAAAGTGGACTTTCCTGCCATGTTAGCTCCCGTCAGAAAAAATATATTCTTTTCCTTCGTCAGTTCCAAATCATTGGATACGGCACCTAAAACGCAAGGATGCGAAAAGCCTTTAAGCTGTATGGAGACTTCATCGTCGGTACAAGCGGTGGCAAAACAGAACTTGCGTTCGTCGGCAACCCTGCCTACAGCCACGGCGACATCCAATTCGTAGAATAATTCCACCAGCTTTTGCAATGGAGCGCTCAAGTCACAGGACATCGTTTTATCGGACATGAACAGCACTCTCATACCAACTTCCTCTTCCGCTATATTTGCCGAAAGCAGGGTGCACATGGTATTGTTGTGTAGCAGGGTCCGAGCCTGTTCCACCTTTTCTTCCAAAACTGTACCCTTCACCACTTCTGGCAAGGTGTCTAAATAGTCCGAAGCTTTTTTCAAGAATGCGAGTGTCACCTTTATTTGTTCCTGCCACATATCCAGACGCGGGTCATTGCTCAGAAGCTTCATACCTTTCAGCTGAAGTAGCCGTAGCAAAATGTTCATCCAGCTTCTGCCGCTGTCTGAACCGAACAAATATTGTTCTACTTTCTCAAACGTTTCACACTCTTCGGGAAACACGGACAAATGTTTGCTGAAGCGCTTGAATACCTCGCTTCGCTTATTTATTTCATCCGCATTGGAAAGCGGATGGAGAAACATCTGTTCCAACAGTCTTTCGCCTCCCCGAGTCACTACTCTGTTGAAAAGACTATAGATTGAATTACCCTTGTATTTGCCAAGAATGTTCAAATCATCCATAGTCTGTTTGTCAGTTTCAAGATTTTTGCTCATCTCCCTTTCCGTTTATTATATCAATAATTTTTTCATTATTAATGATTATCATTCCATGACGGTCATTGGTGATACCTTCCGTCAAACGATAAGTGTACACTGGCTTGACACCATCTATCAAAGTGGGTAAATAAACAAAGCGAATATTCTTGCAGCACTCTTTCAGTGCGATTCCTACCTCAACGATGTGCGTGGATATGACGAACGTGCAGTCTTGTACCTCGGCAAATGCCTTGCTTACAGCTAACGTGGCGTCGTAGGCATCCTTTACATTCGTGCCCCGGAACAATTCGTCGAATACAATGAAAAGCCGGGTACCTTGTTCCATTTGCCGCGCCACCTTTTTTAATCGTAACACCTCCGAATAAAAATGGCTGTATCCCATATTCAGATTATCCGGTAGATTGATAGTGGTGAACATTCCATCGTAAACCGAGAACTCAAGCTCTTCTGCCGGAACCGGGAACCCTATATGAGCCAAATAAACAGCTATAGAAATTGATTTCATGAAAGTGGATTTTCCCGCCATGTTGGCGCCGGTCAGGAATATGACATTACTATCTTTGTTTGCACTCAGTGTATTGCTTACCGGTTTGGTGAGAAAAGGATGAAACACCCCTCTCATATTCAGGATATTCTGTTCCGCCGGACATACTTTGGGATAAGAAAAGCCACATTCATTTGCCACCTGAGCTACGTTGGTGTAAACATCCATCTGATAAATTTGGTATAGAATCTTATGAATACGTTCATTCTCCTCAAATCGAAGAACCCTGTCATACTCCACCGCACGTTCAAAGCTTATTTTTTTCTTTCCCTTTTCTAAAGAGAACCAATTCCACTTTTCGTTATGTAACAATGTTTCCAGCGTGGCATTCAACTCGAAGACATCCGCTTCGTCTTTCACCTGTTTCAGAAAGTCGTCTAATGTGTTCAGCAGTTCCAGGCAGCCCACAATTCCGGCATGAATCCACGAATACTCCGAATCGGGAACAATCCAACTCTTTATGCGCCGTTCCAAAGTGTTGTCCTGGGCCATTAGCTGACTGCGACTGTCCATGTTGTCAAGATAGAACTCAACAGCGTCAAAGAGAGAGGGTTGGAAAGGGAACTCTATTTGATTCACGCCATAATAACGTATGGTATCTATCCGTTTTTGTATGGCTTTCATATCAGAAAGAGGGTATCTGAACATTTCTTCCAGCAGCTTCGCACCTCCGTGAGTCTTTACCCGATTGAAAATTTCATAAACCGTCCTGGTACGGCCTGTACCAAAGACGGATAAATCATTTAAAGTTTGTGTATCTATTTGAAAAGACATAATCACTTTTTCTTAAATTAACCATGCCGATTAGCGCCCTCTTCTCCTTAACCAGATGAGGACAGAAATTACCAACAGAACACCGGGGAATATCCAGGTGAGAATGAGCTTCCAAGTTCCTATTTGGGCTTCAGCCAGATAAATCTCATTGTCGAGAGCTTCCGGACGGCGTACGTCAATAGGAACCTCTTCATCGGACATCCAGAAGAAAGTACCCATCAAGGCGGAGTAGTTGGAGGCGGGAACACCACTGCGGCTTCTGCTGAACTCACCGTTGCTGAAACAGTCGGCATCGCCCAATACAATTACCTTCTGTTCTTTCTCACCCACTTTGCGCGAGAGTGCATAGGAGGTAACAAAAGATTTCCGCTCTTCGTTTTTGTCTCCCGAGCATACCGGCTTTTCGTCTATGAAATTGGTTGTTTCCAACTCGTTCCATGCTTCGGCACTTGTGGCGAATAGTGGTATGGCTGTATATCCCTTCTCTGCATTGAAAGAAAGTCCGGAAACACCGGGCGTGACAAAGCACCGTTTGTTTTCTTGCATATTGGCGAAGTAGAAATTTAAATCTATCGCCTCTTGGGTGGGAACCGTCATAATCAAATCGGGTGAAGCGTTTTCATGAATTTCTACCAGTGTACCCGGATAGGGCTGTATGCCAAACTTATTCAGCAAAGGCCCCATCGTTTCTATACGGCTGGGCTCGCTTGTTATCAATAAGTTGCCGCCACGAGCTATATACTTGTCCAGATACAGTGCTTCGGTTTCCGTAAGCCCCTCTTTCATTTCAGCAATGACCAAAATCTTTATATCCTCGGGAATTTCCTTATCCAATGTAACTTCTGTCACTGCAAAACCTTGATTTATCAAAGCATAACGGAATTTTTTGTTCAAAGCAAAGCTGCTGTACTCTCTTTCTCCTGTACCATTGATACCTCTTTCTCCATGTCCTGTGAGGAATCCTACTGTCGGAAGTTTCATGGCGATACGTTTGAAGGCTGCAGTAATTTCAGTTTCGCCCGGCAGATGCTGCATATCGTCGAATACCCGGAGAAAAGTTTTCTGTCCGTTCTCACGTTCCAACACACGCACGAACAGGTTCCCTTCTTCAGACAAATCCATTTGCTTACGTATTTCCGCCGGTGTGAGGAACAAGGTGGAGTCCAGATTGTGAATGCGCATGATCTCCTTGGCACGCTGTTCCGTATTCATATTGGGAAATCGTGCATCCTGCGAAGCACTCTGGATGGTGTCATAATAGTAGATATATTCCATCTTGATTTCCGGCTTGAAACGGAGATACTGTCTGAAACGGTCTATATCATAGTTCACTCGTGCAGGGGCCGCAGTCCAAATGTCACGTTCATCCAAAACATTCAGATAGTTCTTAATGGTCAGTCCGCCATCCAAACGTCTGATAACATTCTGGCTGTTGGGAGTCAACGTGTTTATCTTTGTGGCTGTAGCATCATAATACCCCATTAATTTAGGACGGGAAGAGACGTAGCCCAGGAGGCATGCCAGCGCAATGATACCGGCATATCTGCCTGAAGTCAGAAACCATGGGGTCTTTTGGCGGCAAGCCTGTAAACGAATGATGGCTAAGGTAAGAAACATGAGCACCACGATAATGAAGTAGAATAAATCCTCGCTGCAAATCATACCCCGCACAAATTCATTGGCACGCCCGGAGATGGAAAGCCAATAGGTAATGTCACGCACAAATTCAATGTCCTGCCACATACCTTTCACATAGTTCAGGGCACCTAACATAGCCAAAGTGAGAATGGCGGCCACCACCTGATAGGAAGTGAGACTCGACATGAACAAGCCTATCGCCGCATAAGCACAAATCAGCAAATAAATACCCAAGAGGCCGACCAGCACGGCTGGCAAATCAAAGTCTTTGATTGTGCATGCACCAAAAAATACGAATATGCTGACAAGAGAAACCAATACCAAGCCATAAATCATCATGGAGAGGAACTTGCCTAAGATAATCTGTGTATTAGTTACAGGCGATGAATAAAGTAATTTGATGGAACCGCTGCCAAACTCGCGGCTCATCAGTCCCATCGTCAGCAATGGAATATAGAGGTAAAGATAGCCTTGAATGGCGGGGAATACACCGCCCCAGGTATTGGCGAATACATTGGAAGTGAAAGCCCCGCCTTCGTATCCCAGCGCTTGATTGCGTACCAGATTATCCATCATATTCGTAAAGGTCATACCCGTTTGGAAAATGAATATTACGATGACCAACCATGCCACAGGCGAATAGAACAGCGTTTGCAATTCTGTCTTTGCTATTTTATAGATTGTTTTCATGAATTCTTTAGTTATTTTTTTTCTTGGACAATTTAGCAAATATATCGTTCAGTGAACTCTTTTCCAAATAAATTTCATTCAGACGCCATCCCTTCATTGCGCTGATTTCAACTATTTTCTCTGTCATTTCCCTTGCATCGGCAAAATGGAGGCGGTACTTGGTGTCACCTAATCCTGTAGCCTGAATAACCCCCGGAATGGAAGCAAGCTCTTCCTCGGAAGGACGTGCCAGCAATGACACACATACGGAATTGGGGGTGATATAGTTGTCAAACTCATCAACTGTTCCGTCAAATACCAGTCTGCCTTGTTCAATCATGCGGATGTGTTTGCAGGTTGCCTGAACCTCGGAAAGGATGTGAGTAGAAAGTACTACGGTACGTTCTTCGGCAATCTCTTTTACCAAACGGCGTACATCCAATATCTGATTGGGGTCCAGCCCGTTGGTAGGCTCATCCAATACCACAAAATCGGGTTTGTGAATTATGGCTTGAGCAATACCCACACGTTGCTGGTAGCCGCCGGAAAGATTTCGGATCAGCCGTTTTTGAAAATGAGAGATACCGCAGCGCCCCATCACTTCCAATACGGTGCCATGTATCTCTTTTGCGGGAATTTGACGTAAACTGGCGCAGTACCTCAAATATTCTTCAACAGTAAGATCCATGTGCAAAGGAGGCTGCTGGGGCAAAAAACCGATGTGCCGTTTCGCCTCTACCGGATTTTCACAGGCATTGATACCTTTGACGAATACGTTACCCTTGGTAGGTTTCAGTACCCCGCATACTATATTCATTATTGTAGATTTACCTGCGCCGTTGGAACCCAACAAACCATATACTCCATTTTTGTATATTTCAAAGTTGATGTCTCTAACCGCCCACTGCACACTGTAGCGATGGGAAAGATTCTCAACTTTTACAATTACTTCATCTTTCATATTTAATAATTATCCATTAGTCAGATTGTGAAATGCTAATTGTTTACTTGCAGACGGCATCGCCCACAGCCTTGAGATCTATACCCAAACTTTCCTGTACATAGTTTCTCAAGATATCATACTTTTGTTTTACCAAAGGATATTCCATATCGGAAGCCCACTCTTCGGAAGTGCGGCTCACCATACTTCCCAAATAGGTCAGTAAATCCGTTTCTGAATCCAGCTTCCCTTCTTGCCACCATTCAAATCCACTATAGATGGCCCATTCCTTTCCATTATTCGCAACAAATCCCCTGGTTCTGGGATAATCGGGAGAATCCGGACTGGCTTGGCAATTCACGGTATAATTACTCACTGCGAAAAATGCGTTCGGGAATTCCATGCCTTTAGCCCAGTTCGTCCACAGCCCTTGTTGCAGTTCCACCTTGAAAGCGGATTTGTCAGCAGCTGTCATATCCTTCAGTGCAGCCGAACAACCGGCCACAGCCACTTTGCCTTTATCCACCCAAACTTTTACAGGCGTTTGGGAAGAGCCATAAAATAAGCCATCAGTCAAAAATATCTTATAAGGCATGTACTTTCTGTGAAAATCCGCAGGATAAAGACCCACCCAAGCCTGTTCCAACAAATCAAGCATCTCACCCGCATATCGTGGGTCGGCTTTTGTAAATGAATAGTCGGCAGTGGAACCTTCCATTTGGCTCCACTGAAAGTCGGCATCAGTAAACTCATAAAGGACATAAGTCCCGTAGGCATTATAAAAATCAACAATACGCTTGTCAGCCGGTGAATTGCCTTGTGGCAATGTGTAGTCGGGACCCAATGGCGGAATAACGCCCAAGTCATTGTCCTTGGAACAAGAGAAGAGACATACACCCAATAATAAAATAAGATATAGTTTTATCTTTTTCATAATATTCAATTTTATTCGTTTTCAACACCTTTACGCGGAGATTCGTTGCGTGATGCATTTTGTTTCAAACTGTTGTTATTCATCATTACCAAGTTAGAGAAAGGCAGTGTGTAGAGAGGGTCTTTCTCTTTCAAAGTGAAGGTGAGCCATTTGTCATCTTTGGCAGCCTTGTACTGATGTGTGATAGAAGGCATACCGTAACGACGGAGGTCGAACCAACGGTGCTCATCGAAGCAAAGTTCGCGGCGACGTTCCTGTCGTATTTCTTGCAGTAAGTCGGCAACGTTGGTTATGTCTTGATAATCAGTGATGCGGTAACGACGCAAGGTGTTTAAGTCAGCAATGGCTTTCGTCTCATTTCCATTCATCTGGGCATAAGCCTCTGCGCGGTTCAAATAGGCTTCTGAAATACGCATGGTATTGGTAGGAGCCGAAGAACTTGCCGCATAGTCGCCTGTTTTTTTTGGAGTAGTGAATCCACTAAAACCATTCGAAAACCAGAATTTTTTTCTTAAATCATTGTCTTCAAATTGGTCATATAAATCCTGTGAGGGACGATAACCGCTTCTTACTGCTCCCGTACCATATATCCATTCCACTTCTGAATTATTGTAGCTGGCGGTGGTAATAGAAGCAAGAGCTGTGTAATTTGCCAGCCCCTCAGCGGTTTCTATCGCCCTACTTGCCGCTTTTTCCGCATTTTCCCACTGCTCCATATATAGATAAACACGAGAAAGCATAATATAGGCGCAAGTTTGATTGAAACGGTAATTCTTTCCCCGCTTGGGATGCTTGTCGAAAAGCTCTGCCGAAGCGGTCAAGTCCTTTACAATCTGCATATATACCTCTTCTACGGTATTGCGTTCAATGCCGTTTTCTACCAGTCCGGCAGTAAGCTTTAAAGGTACTCCCAAAGCCTGTTTGTTATGGTTATAAGGTTCGCCATAGAGGTTGACCAGCATAAAATAATAGTAACCGCGTAAGCCCAAAGCCTCCGCTTTTACATAGTCTCTTTCCACATCCGAGCCTGTGGCCTCGTCAATGCCATCCAGGGTAGCGTTCACTCCCTTCAACTGACCGTAGATGCTAACATATGCATCGGTAATCTTGTACCAACGCTCCCACATATCCGGCTGCCAAGTGAAATATCCAAAATAGTTAATCGCATTGGCATTGTCTCCTCCATAATACTGTTTTTCCTCCAATGCCGCATCGTCGTCAAGCAAGTAAAGGATTTCGCCGCTATTTCTCATATCGTAGGCTGAGCCTAACAGAAACTGACTGTAATCGGTAACAGTACGCACAATCACTTCATCCTGCGACTGTTCTTCCAGAAAATCGGAACATGCTTCCAACGTTGCCATTCCGATAATGCCTAAAAATATATTTTTAAGTTTCATTTTTGTATCGTTATTGTTTTTAGAATGCTGCCTGTAAGGATAAAGATATTACTTTGCGTGCAGGCCAACTGCCTGTCTCCGGGTCCAAACCATCCCACTTCTTGTCAAATGCCCATACAAACGGATTGCTCATGCTAGCTTTTACTCGCAGGCGTTTCAAGAAAAGTTTATCCATCCATTGTCCTTTGTTAAATTCATAGGACATGGAGATAGAGCGACAACGGATAAAATCGGTTCTAGCCGTCCGCGCATCGGATAGATTGTACATGTGGTAGAGATTGGTCCTTGTTGTCTGCGTAGTTTCCGTTTCAGGCAAACTGATAAACTCGTTTCCTGCACCCGGCAGGGAGGGAATGTCGGTATGAAATTCATCACCCGGCTTTTTCCAGCGATTGTTCAACTTATTGGAAACGTTTTGTTCTGGGCGCGGCAAACCGGACTCTGTATCGGTTGCGTTATAGAGTTTAGGCAAACGGGCATGACCACCCCATTGGATGGAGAAGAGTGCATAGAATGCGAAATTCTTATACTTGAACATCGTGTTCAGACCACCGGAGAAGTCGGGGGTGAACTTGCCGGACTCAATCAGATAATCCATGGGACTTTCCCCATGTTCCAAATCCATGTTGTCGAACATGGGCAAACCATTTTCAGGATTTAGCCCGGTAAATTTGTAGGAGTAGAATGTGGAATACGGACGTCCGTTCACAATGGCACTACCGTTCAAGAAATCGTTCAGTGTATTCACACGATCATTCTTTTCAATTTTGTTGCGTGACACGGCTGTATTCACTGAAAGCTGCCAAGTGAAGTCTTTCGTGCGGATGGGAACAATATCAATCACAAAATCATAGCCATGGTTTTCCATAGTAGAGCCGGAAACCACTCCGTTGGCTATACCGTTCTCATAAGGAATGTTGCGTGAAGAAAGCACGTCGCTGATTTTCTTGAAATAGTTTACCGTGAAATTGAACCGTCCTCCGAACAAGGCACCATCCAAACCGATATTATAAGTTTTGGTTTTCTCCCATCCCAAGTTGGGATACGGCAGTGACTTGATGTTGAGTACATACTCGTTGTAGCGGTTGTCCAATCCTCCGTCATAAGCAATCAGATAGGGAGAAACCGAGGTGACGGCATTTCCTTGATAGCCGAAAGAAGCGTAAAGGTCCAAATTGTTCAGCCAGTTAAGCTTCTGGATAAAGGGTTCGTTGGCAACTCTCCATTTTATACCGGTAGACCAAGTTGGTTCGAAACGACGGTTCTTATCCTGGCCGAAGCGGTTGGAGGCATCCACACGTCCGTTTACATTAAGGATGTACAAATCATTGTAATTGTAAACGGCAGAAAGATATTCGCTCAACGCGTTGTCTTTACGGTTCACTACACTTGCGGCTCCGTTGGCAATGGCGATATTTGTGACAGCCTCACCACGCTCGTAATAGATAAGGGGAGGAGTGGCAAATGTTTCACCACGATCGGGCAAATAGCCATAGCGTTTGTTGTATCCGCCTTTGTTCTGTATAGAATTGGTTTCCACACCCAATTGGAAAGTAACGCGGTGTTTCTCGTGGAAAGACTGGTCATACACCAGGCTGTTTCGTACCATTACGGACGTGTTGTTGTTGAGGTCGGTTTCCAAAAGGCCGCCGAATGGCAGACGGGAAGCCTTCTGCTCCAGACTGTTTGCCAATACTGTACCGAATTCATAGCCACGTGTTTGCGTAATGAAGAATGAGTGCTCGCTGGCATGTCTCTTACTGTCAGAAGAAGTCGTGTTGTAGGACACCATACCTTGATATTCCAAACAGGGGAGAATCTTCCATCTCAAGTCAATGGTTGCTCCAAAAGTACGGGTGGTGTTTTTGCTGCCCGTATGCCTCATTTCGTTCAAGATATTATAGTTATACATCTCCTTTCCGTTTTCGGGATTGATTTCACCAATTTTTTCATGGTAGAACAACGAACCATCTTCCTGATAAATAGGAATGGCACGGGAAGTGCTGTAGGCATAATCAAACGGATTGACACCATAGGCAAAACCATTGACATCGCGCACACTGCCCTTCAACAATAAGTTTACCATCAATTTGGAGCCGAAGTGTACAGTAGTATTGGATGTTGCTGTAAAAAGATTGACATCATTGCCCTTTGCCTCTCCTTTTTCACCGGAATAGCCGAAAGAGGTACGGTTCACAATCTTGTCATTCCCTCCGCTGATGCTGATGTTGTGCGACTGGTTGAAAGAGTTGCGGAACAGTGTACAGAACCAATCGGTATTGAGCGAAGCCATTTTTTGGTATTCTTGGTTCATCTCTTTCAGCGTGATTTCTTTATTAATTAGTTTTTGAACCAATCCGGCATAGCCAATAGGGAGGATAGGTTTAGTGTAGGAACGGCGTTCATCATAAATATCCTTGGAAAGCTGCATGATTTCAGCGGAGTTCATTCGGTCGTACATTCCGTAATGCGGGCGCATACCGACAGAGAAGTCACCGTTATAGTTGACGGAAATCTTGCCTTTATCTGCCTTTTTGGTGGTTACCACAATCACACCGTTGGCAGCTTTCGAACCATAGATGGCTGTAGCCGAAGCGTCTTTCAAGACAGTGATGCTTTCAATGTCATTAGGATTGAGCCATGAAATCGCATTACCTGCTAACTGGCGAATGTCGTCTGCGTCGCTGGAGAATTTGGAATTATCTTCTGGATCAAACGGTTGCGGATCCTGTTGGATTACTCCGTCAACCACCCACACGGGATCTTGACTTCCCAAAAGAGTTGAAGTACCACGGACACGGATTTTAGGAGTTGAACCGGTCATGCCAGACCCATTCATTACCAACATGCCCGGCACTACACCTTGTAGCATTTCACCAAGAGACGATACATTGGGCAGCAATATATTGTCTGCTTTTACCGTACTGGCCGCACCGGTATAGTTGCCTTTCGATACATTGCCATAACCCGTAACAACTACATCTTCCAAAATTTCGGAGTTCTCTTTCATTATGATGACGTATTCACTCTTTTTCTTTGATAAAGCAAATGTTTCGGTTTTCATACCAATGAAAGATACGGTAAATCCGGTGACACCACTAGGTACCTTTATTTTGAATTGTCCGTCGGCATTGGTAGTTGTACCGATAAAATCTTTTTCTTTAAATCGGATACTTACACCTGGCAACGGATTACCATCTGTATCATTTACCACACCACGGATTGTGTAGCCTTCCATAACTTGTGTTCCGCCATTTACTGTTTGTGAAATCTGTTTAGCACTTTGGGCTTTTATGCCCAACGGGATAAAGACTAAAAGTAGACAGACGGCCAAACACTTTTTCAAGTTCTCAAATCTTCTTTGTTTGTCCATACATTTGCATTTATTCATTCAACGGTTGATTTATTAACAAATGCAAATATATTATCATAACAATGTGAAAGCAACAATAAAGTATCCCAACCAAGTAAATCCTATCTTGAAATCGGAATATCGAATACTGAATTCTAAGTTCAGTTATGAACTCCCTTTAATACTCCTATAAATTCGGCTACATAAACTTTTAGAATGTAATAATACTAGGTATTTTTATTAACATATTAATAATTTAGCCACATCTTGAAAGCTGGAATACGGATTTCGCTGACTGTTATAACTTCTTTGTATGGTGGATTCACGCTGACCACAAGTCGTCCGTTAAAATAGGGCTCTATCTTGACAATCGTATTGATACAAAGAAGTATCTGGCGGTTTGCCCGAAAGAATCGGTCTGGATTCAGCTGTTCTTCCAGACGGTTCAGGGGCAAGTCGATAACGTATTTGTCTCCCGCAAATGTGACGGCAGTCGTGATCCGGTTCTCAGAATAGAAATAGGCAATATCATCCACTTGCAAAGTGCAATATTGGTGCGGTTTTGCTATCAGGAAACGAGTACGATAACGCTTCTCGCAATTCTGTAGCGCATCAAGCAGGGTTTCGACATAATCTTGGGGACGGAATGTGTGCTGGCTTTGAGATTCATACTTGGCAATGGCTTCCGCCAGCCGTTGTTCGTTCACAGGTTTCAATATGTAGCCAATGCTATTGACATCGAAAGCTTTGATGGCATACTCGTCATAGGCCGTGGTAAATATAATCATTGAATCCAGTTCTACCTGCGACAACAGGTCAAACGAGGTGCCGTCCGAAAGTCGTATATCCATGAACAGTAAATCTGGATGCTGGTTATTGCGGAACCACCTGACAGATTCTTTCACACTCCCCGGCAAAGCTTCAATGTACCATTCCGGACGTAATTTACTAATAAGCTCTTGTAATAACCATACCGCAGGCTCTTCATCCTCTATAATACCCACACGTATCTTATTCATAAAGCAATGGTATTTTTACAGTAAATAAATTCTTTGTACGCACGATTTGGATATCATGTCCCAGGAGCATTTGACAACGATTGGACAAATTCTTCAACCCCAGTCCGGTTGATTCTGTACTGACTCTTGGGCATAATGTATTGGAAACAGCCAACCATTCATCCGCAACGGCAATCATAATCTCCATGGGTTGAGAAGATGATATAGAGTTGTGTTTGATTATATTCTCCAGAAGTATTTGAAAAGTCAGAGGGGGCAATTGATATTCTTTTTGTTCGTTCGATATGTCTATTTCACAATGGATACAATTGCCCAAACGCACTTCGTGCAGGTAAAGGTAGGCGGAAACAAATTTTAGTTCATCTTCTAATGCAACGAAGTTCCGTTTCTGCACTTGTAACACGTAACGGTATAGATCGGAAAGCTGATGTGTGAAAGTGACGGCACGCTGGGGGTTACATTCAATCTCTACTACCAGCGTATTGAAACTATTGAACAGAAAATGTGGGTTGAGTTGGTTTTGCAAGACTGCATACCGTGCGATAGCATTCTCTTTCTGTATTCTGTATGCTAGCTGCTGATAATGGAGCATCTGTCCCATAGCCCGATTGGTCAGTAACAGTCCCAATATAACGATCTCTACAAACCAGGCCACAATCAGAACGTGAATGCCACCATGGGGAAAAGTAAAAGGTTGTGGAGTGTCAGATAACAATTTTGCAATCACCAAGATAGCGTAATTTACCGCCAAGAGGATGAGTATGATTATCATATATATTAAGACTGTTTCTTTTTTCTTCTTGCCGATGTTTTGTACATATTGTGTGCTTAGCCAAATACTGATGCGGATGATAAGTTTTCCCAGTATATTGGAAAAAGTTACTATAAACAGACCTGCCCATGGAGAAGAAAAAATTTTCATAATATTTTCAGGAGCTCCTGCATAGTTAGCTAAAATAAACCAGGCCAGGAGTCCCAGTATTGAAAACAATACTTCTGGAAACAATAAATCTTTTTTTTGCTTATCCATTTCTTGACATTATCGTAATCTAACGGCGAAGATACTAAATTTATCAAGATTTGTATCCGTTAGTTCTAACTATTCCGAGTAATTATATATTCTTTCCCATTTTGAGAAAGGAGAGTGGGGCGTTTTGTTTTCTTCTTGAAAGAATGGACAAAAAAGAGACAAGTCATTATAAACTCATCCCTTCCATTATCCTATCTATCTTCTGTATATCACATCATACACAGAGTAACCTTTTACATAATCATCTACCGCAGGCTCAAACTCCTTCCACCATTCCCAGACATGCAGATTATAACCTTTCCATTGCAGCGTCTCTATTTCATTCTTCCACTGATAAGCCCATTGATTGTTAAGACGTGGGCAAATAAGGATGCGTAGATGCTTTGGAATACCTGCCATCAATTCCTCCGACAATACCTTTCCGCCCGTAGAGAACCA
>OLSG01002149.1_pt1 | contig 17676 bp, 17 predicted proteins | sample 1673041 | NCBI WGS metagenome assembly OLSG01 (sample SAMEA3136749, study PRJEB25190) | human gut metagenome | reverse complement strand
CCACGCGCGATATTCCGACGCCGAAGGACGATGAGGTGCTGGTAAAGCTCGAATATGTCGGCATCTGCGGCAGCGATATGCACTATTACGAAACCGGCGCCATCGGTCATTACGTGGTCGAGCCGCCGTTCGTTCTGGGTCACGAGCCGGGCGGCACAGTCGTTGAGGTTGGCAAGAAGGTTACGCACCTCAAGGTCGGCGACCGCGTTGCGCTCGAACCGGGCAAGACCTGCGGCCACTGCAAATTCTGCCGCGAGGGCAAATACAACCTCTGTCCGGATGTTGTATTTTTCGCGACTCCCCCGGTGGACGGCGTTTTTCAGGAGTATGTCGCGCATGAAGCCGCGCTCTGCTTCAAGCTGCCAGACAACGTAAGCACGCTCGAAGGCGCGCTCATCGAGCCGCTCGCGGTCGGCTTCCACGCGGCCAATCAGGGCGGCGCGCACGCCGGTCAGACCGCCGTTGTCATGGGCGCGGGCTGCATCGGTCTGATGAGCATGATGGCGCTCAAGTCTGAGGGTGTTTCCCACGTTTACGTGGTGGACATCATGCAGGCGCGTCTGGACAAGGCGCTCGAGCTCGGCGCGGACGGCGTGATCAACGGCAAGGAGCAGAACGCCGTGCAGGCCGTTCTCGACCTGACCGACGGCTTCGGCTGCGATCTGGTCATCGAAACCGCAGGCACCGAGTTCACCACCCGTCAGGCCATCGAAATGGTGCACAAGGGCGCGACCATCGTTCTCGTCGGCTACTCCAAGTCGGGCGAAATGACGCTCCCCGTCAGCCTCGCACTTGACAAGGAGCTGACCTTCAAGACCGTGTTCCGCTACCGCCACATCTACCCCATGGCCATCGACGCGGTCGCCTCGGGCAAAATCAACCTCAAAGGCGTCGTGACCAACATTTTCGACTTTGACGACATCCAGAACGCGATGGACAAGAGCATCGCCGACAAGGCGAACATCGTCAAGGCGGTCGTGAAAATCGCGGACGAAACCCGGCTTTAAGCCTCGGAACAGGGTAAAGAGAGAAAGGAGCTGCGCCGAATGAGCAGTAACACCGCACCGTCCCGGCAGCAAGGCACCAATATCAAGGTTCCGCTGATCAGCAAGATCGCCTACGGCATGGGCGACGTCGGCTGCAATTTCAGCTGGATGTTTGTCGGCAATTTTCTGATGATTTTCTACACCGATGTCTGCGGCATCAGCATGGCGGCGGTTTCGCTGCTGATGCTGGTCTCCCGCTTCTGGGACGCGATAAACGACCCGGTCATCGGCTCGCTCAGCGACCGCACCCGCCCCCGCTGGGGCCGCTACCGCCCGTGGCTGCTGATCGGCGCGCCGCTCACCGCCGTCGTTCTGGTGCTGACGTTCTGGGCGCATCCGGCGTGGCCGGACAGGGCGAAAAGCCTGTATATGTACATCACCTACTGCGCGCTGGTGCTCGGCTACACTTGCGTCAACATTCCCTACGGTACGCTGTGCGGCACGCTGACGCAGAACATCGAGGAGCGCGCGAAAATCAACACCTCCCGCTCGGTCTGCGCGATGATCGCCATCAACATCCTCAACATCATCACGCTTCCGCTCATCTCTCACTTCGGCGGCGACAACGCCGCGCACGGCTACCTGATGGTGACGGTGCTCTACGGCGGCATCTTTACGCTCTGCCACTGGTTCTGCTTCGCAAAGACGAAGGAGGTCGTGCAGCCTCCCCGACGTGAAAAGGTTTCGCTGAAAAAGCAGTTTCAGGCGGCGGCGCAGAACCGTCCGTATCTGATTGCGCTCGCCGGTCAGTTCCTGTTCGGCGTGACCCTTTACGGCCGCAACGCTGACCTGCTCTATTACTTCAAATACGTGGAGGGCAACGAAAACCTGTTCACGGTCTACTCTCTGATTTTAATTGTGCCGTCCATTCTCGGTGCGGCCGTGTTCCCCTTCGTGTTCGAAAAGCTCGGCAACAAGGGCCATACCGCCGCGCTGTTCTCCGCCGGAACCGGCGTTTCACTGATTGCCCTGTATTTCTTCAGCGCGGTATCCGCCCCGGTGCCGTTCTACACGTTTGCCGCGCTCTCGCAGTTCTTCTTCTGCGGCTTCAACACCGCGATTTACGCCATCGTGCCCGACTGCGTGGAGTACGGCGAGTGGAAAACCGGCGTGCGCAACGACGGCTTCCAGTACGCCTTTGTGTCGCTCGGCAACAAGCTCGGCATGGCCATCGGCACTTCGGCACTCGCCGGCATTCTGGGCGCTTTGCAGTTCGTCCCCAATCAGGCGCAGAATGCCGCCGTGCAGACGAGCATGCACCTCGCCTTCTCGCTGATTCCCGGCGTGCTGTGGCTGTTAACGGCGGCCGTCCTGTTCTTCTATCGTATCAACAAGCGTTCGTATAACCGCATCATGACTGAACTGAACGCGAAAAAGCAGTTTGAGGTGATTAAAAATGATTGATGTTGCAGCTCTCGGTGAATGTCTAATCGACTTCACGCCGAACGGAGAAAACGCGCAGGGCATCGCGCTCTTTGCCCGCAACCCCGGCGGCGCACCGGCGAATGTTCTGGCGATGAACGCCCGGCTTGGCGGAAAGACCGCCTTCATCGGCAAGGTCGGCCGCGACGGCTTCGGGGATTTTCTGCGGCAGACGCTGCTCGACAGCGGAATTGACGTTTCCGGTCTGGCAGTCGATGAAAAGGTGCCCACGACGCTCGCTTTCGTCCAGCTCGACGCGAACGGCGACCGCTCGTTTACGTTCTACCGCAGCCCCGGCGCGGACATCATGCTGCGCGAGTCCGAGGTCGATACCGCGCTGCTCGACGACTGCGCCATCTTCCATTTCGGTTCGGTTTCCATGACCGCCGACCCTTGCCGCACGGCGACGCTCTCCGCGGCCCGCTATGCGCGGCAGAAGGGAAAACTCGTCAGCTTCGACCCGAACTACCGTCCGCTTCTCTGGGACGATACCGAAGAGGCGGTTCTCCGGATGAAGGAAGGCATCCGCCTCGCGGACATTCTCAAGGTTTCCGAGGAGGAAATGCAGCTCGTGACCGGCGAAAGCGACCCGGAACGCGGCTCGAAGGCGCTGCTCGATATGGGGCCGTCGCTCGTACTGGTGTCCATGGGCGCGAAGGGCGCTTACTGCCGCAACGCAGTGTGTGCCGGGGCGCTCCCGACCCTCGATGTGCCGACGGTGGACACCACCGGCGCAGGCGACGCCTTCATGGGCGCAATCCACTTCCTGCTGAAAGGCAAGACCGCCGAGGAGCTGCGCGCGCTCCCCGAGGATGCGCTCCGCGAAATCGTCCGCTTCGGCAACGCCGCCGGCAGTCTGACCACCACAAAGGGCGGCGCTATCCCCGCCATGCCCTCCATGGAAGAAATCCGCAGCTGTATCGCCTCCGCCCCTCTGCTCTGATGGAAAGGAATTCTGGATATGACTGAAGTAAAAATTCGTTTGCAGCAGACCGATCAGGTCAAAAAACTCGTCGATTTTCTCACTCCCTGCCCGTATGAGGTCAATCTGGTTTCCGGCCGCTACACGATCGACGCGAAGTCCCTGCTCGGCATTTACAGCCTCGACCTGAGCAATCCGCTGACGCTCGTCATCTACTCGGACGACTGCGACGGCCTGCTCCGGCAGCTCCGCGCGCTCCTCCCCGACTGCCTCGTTCCGTAAACCCGCTTCCTTCTCTCTCATTTCCGTATACCGCCCGGCTCGTTCTCTCTCCTTCATCAGAGCCGGGCGGGTTTTTGTTGCGAAAACGTTCTGCACGCGCTACAATAGAGGCAGAAAACCGCTCACGGAGAGCGAAAGGAGCCGCCTATGTCGAAATTATCCAACGTAAGAAGTCAGGCGCTGACCGACCGTGTCGAGGAGCGTCTATTTCAGTGTACTTTTATCAACAATCTGAATTTTCCTGTTCGACCCACTTCATGAAGGTTCGATGTGCGACACCCAGCTGACGCGCCGCAGCACGTGCGGAAATGCGTCCCGCTCGCCATTCATCACGCAGATGCTCGTATTCCGCCGGGCGTTCCTTGGGTTTTCGACCGAATTTGACCCCTCTCGCCTTGGCGGCCGCAATACCCTCCGCCTGCCGTTGATGGATGAATTCCCGCTCGGTCTGGGCGACATAGGACAGCAGCTGCAAAACAATGTCCGAAATGAGTGTTCCGATCAAATCGCGTCCCTTCCGCGTATCCAAAAGCGGCATATCGAGCACTACAATGTCCACCTGTTTCTCCTTGGTCAGCAGCCGCCACTGCTCCAACACCTCATCATAATTGCGACCCAGCCGGTCGATGCTCTTAATCACGAGAGTGTCGTTCGGCTTTAATTTTCTCAGCAGTCTGCGATAGCCCGGCCGCGCGAAATCCTTTCCGGACTGCTTGTCGATGACCAGATTTTTCTCCGCGATGCCGAATTCCCGCATCGCGATCACCTGCCTGTCCTCGTTCTGGTCACGTGAGGACACGCGAATGTAGCCGTAGATTTGATTTTCCATTTGAAATTCCTCCATAAAAAGTTTGAGGCAGTACCGCGCGTGTGCAATGCAGTACTGCCTTTTGTTTTATTGTAGAGAAAATCCCCATTTTCGTCATTATTGACTTTTCAATGAATTCAAGTCAGCAGCCCGGTCATTTCTGTCTCTGCGCACGATCACCTTAGACACCCTGCTTAAAAGGCAGGAGCTCTATCCTGCTTCAGCATATACCGCGCCGCACACGGCAGCTTTCTACTTTTTAAGCCGCTTCACTCGCTCGTAAAATCTTGTCTTGCTCATCCCGAGCTGCTTCATCGCCTGCACGGCGGTGATTTCGCCCTTCTGCCACCGGGCTGCGATGCGTTCGAAGTCCGGATATGCCTTCGGCGGTCGGCCGCGGTACTTTCCCTGCTGTTTGGCGATAGCAATGCCCTCACGCTGACGCTGCAAAATGTACTCGCGTTCGAGCTCTGCCACCGCCGCAAACACGGTCAGCATAAACTTGCCGGTCGGCGTTGTCGTGTCAATGGCTTCCTTGCGGCTGACGAACTCTACCTGCTTTTCTGTCAGCCGCTCCACAAGGTCGAGCAGGTCGCGCGTATTTCTTGCAAAGCGGCTGATCGACTCAACGATGACCGTATCGCCGCGCCGCACAAAGTTCATCATCCGGTTCAGCTCCGGCCGGTCCGCGTTTTTTCCGCTCGCCCTGTCGACGAACAGCTCGTCTACGCCGAGCTCGCGCAGCATGATTTCCTGCCGCGCCGTGTTCTGCTCCTCCGTGCTCACGCGCACATATCCGATTTTCATGATATGTCTCCCTCCAAAAAAGAAATTTCCCGTTTAAGCCGATGAAAATTTCGGAACGTTCCGAAACCTCAAAATCGACTTAAACGGGAGGATTTCCGCGTGTTCCGCATGGGTATGCCCAAACGGAACGGTTCATTTCTGTTGTTTTCAGTATTCGCTGCGCTCGATGAATTCGAGCATTTCTTTTCGCTGAACGCGCCAGCGGTTCCCGATGCGAAACGCCGGGATCTCGCCTTCGTGCAGAAGCCGCAGCATTGTGCCGCGGCTCACCTGCAAAATCTTCTGACACTCACGCAGCGTCAGCACATCGGGATATTTGTCCAGGTTCATGCGTATCCGCCTTTCTGTGTGGTTTATTGCATTGTTCCGCACAGAAAAGGCCAATCTGTTACTCGGACCCATCCTTGCCGCGCAGCACATGGACTGCCGCCGCCACCGCCGCGACAATCTTAATGCCGAACAGCAGCGTGTTCTTGATTACCTTCATCGGATCACCTCCTCCCCTCAGTACGCATACAGCAGCTCGCCGGTCATCTCGTGGAGTAAAGTCGGATCGTACAGCATTTCCTCGATTTCTTCCTCGGAGCAGCCGTAATCGAGCAGCGCTTGCACCTCGTCTGCGGTTACGCCGAACGCCTTCGCCACGCTGAACAGATCGTCATAATTCGTGGGCGTGTCCTCATAATAGCTGCGGTAGAACGGATATTTTCGCCACCAGTGCTCGAATGTCGTATGCGGTGTGAAGGTCCCAGTAGTGATACGACCATTGCGGTTAATTTTCATGATCTCGCCCTCCTGCGGTTCGAGAATATCAGTGGGCGCTTTCAGTCGCAGCTTTTTGATTGTTTTGCAGAGGATTTCCTGAGTGGAAGCGTAAATCAAGAAACCATCATAGAACATCACGCAAAGCGGATTGTCGCCGACCACGAACCAGATGGAGTTATCTTTATCGAGTACCGTAAAGACGAAAGACCCCTCGACCTTTTCAGCCATAGCTTGCAGGCTGTCAAAGTCGAGGGTCTTGTTTTTCTCTAAAAGCTGAACGGCAACGTAGCTATCCGTTTCGACGCTTGTCAGCGGAAGATTTTCTTCTGCGCGCAGCTCTTTGTCATTCCAGAGAACTCCGTTGTGCGCGAGCGCAAAGCTGCTGCCGTCAATATGACCAAGAAACGGATGATTATTCTGGTTAAACTGTGCATTGCCCTGTGTGGTCATACGAGTGTGCCCCATGACAACGTTCACGTCATGCGGAATGTGGATCTTCATTTTCCGAGCGGGAAGGGGACGCTTGTAAATGCGCAGACGCTCGTTAAAGTTGTACGCGATGCCTGTCGCGTCGGTGCCGCGAACTTGACACTCACGCGCTAACGTGTTCAAAATTTTATTCTTCGTGTGGGTGCTGAGGCACTCCTTAAAATCAATTAAACCAAACAAACTGCACATATTTTAAGCCTCCTCCGTATTGGCATTAACAGGTTCGTTAACGTAAAGACGACGTTCTTTGAGATACTGGATAAGTTCTGGCTCGGTGATGTCGTCCAGAAAATCAAACCAGCTCATCTCCTGCACCGCAGTGTCGGACAAAGAAACAGCCACCTCGACAAGATGGTTGACCATCTGCAGGGTGGCTTTCAAAGTATTCAGCTTCAAGGTTCCACGAAACATGCGGATTTCGACCGTATCCGCGTTCGTGAGGTTGACCGCCGTGTAGCGCCCAGCGCAGGAATTCTTCGCGTGGTTCATCTGCTCGGACGGGGTGAGGCGGATACCATACCGCGCCGCCCAGCGATTCATCTGGGACTGCGTGCGGCGGCTGAACCGCAGCAGCTCCGCCCAGAATTTCTCAACGAAGTAGAGCAGACGCGCAATCGCAGCCTCCTGCTGTTCGTAGGTGCAGCCAAAGGCCAAGCGAGAAATATGTACGTGCAGTCCGCAGGTTCCGGCTGCATGGCTGAGGTACCCCATGCTCTGCGCTTTACGCAACACCTCCGCCCACGGCATTTCGTTCAGCTGATACTCGAGCGTCATCGGATGCGTGACGAGCTCAAGGCCTTCATCCAGACTGCCGTCCGTCTTGATGTACAAGTTCTCGGCATTCTTATTCGCAATGTCGAGCAGCTTCTGGGCGTTGCTGTTTACCGTGCCGCCGTCGTCGATTTCAAGCTCTACGCCGAAATGCCGCAGACCTTTTCCGTGGAACACGAGGTCGGGCGTATAGCTATACTCGTGGATAACTTCGCAGTGTTCGCCCCAGCAGGACGCGCAGTAAGCGTTGTCGTCATCGTCCCAGTACGCGCGGTCGCGGTGAATAATCCGGCCGCAGTCATCACAGCGGACGTAGTACTCATCAAAGCAGTGGTCGCAAAGCGTGTGCGTGTCATCCTCGACAGCATTTTCCTCGTAGACTCGCTCGGCGCAGTGGTCGCAGATTACGGTCAGGCGATCTGCGCAGTCCTCGCAGAGCCAGTCGCCCTCTACCTGGTACATATCTTCGATTGAATGTTCTGCACCGCAGTTTGCACAAATTCTTGTTTCTTTCATTGTCTGTTCCTCCATTTCGTATAGTAAATCTTAATATTCTTCAGCGAGCAGCATAGTAGAATGCGTCAAATCGTCGATGACGAACACCTTTGCATCTACGGCATCGTCACACGGTATATCGAGTTCATAACGATAGGGCGGTTGCTCCTGATCGTGGACGATGTGCTGACCGGTTGGCGTTTTGGTTAAGGTAAACACCTGCAAATAGTCCTTATGTTCGGTTTTCATGCTAAAAACCATGCACCAGACAAGGTCTATCAGCCACGACGGGATCTCGTTCTGTACGCCGCTCGTCAGAAATTTCTGATTTTCAAACATAATTTTCTCCTTAAAATGCAAAATCCCACTGAAAGCATGACTCTCAGTGGGATCAGTTTTGCGCACGGACTTTTCCACAGCATTGTGGACAAAGCGTGTGATGATTGACTTGTCGTGTCTCTCTGCGGTACACCCGCTCACCGCAGCGGTCGCAGAGCGTTGTAAACTCCTCGGCGCAGGCATAGCAAAGCGCATCCCCGCCGAGAAGGATGCGCTGATCGATCGGCTTGCTCTTGCCGCAGCAGGAGCAGATAAAATTGTCGGGCGGCATTGTTTTCCCTCCTTTTCGTTATATATAAGTATAATATATCAACAAAAAGGAGGGTTGATACGGTTTATTGATTTTCAAGCAGCCACTCTATCAAATCGATGGATTTAATGCCGTCATAGGACGTTTCCAGTCCCGGATGCAGCGAAAGCACGATTTTCTCATAGTTGTCTGCAATCCCCTGCAACGGCGCCAGTTCACGTGCGCGAACCGTTTCGCTCTCCATCGACTCGGTTACCTGCACGTATATTTTTTCATCAGCTTTGGCTGCAATAAAATCAATTTCCGCGTTGCCGACCTTGCCGATTGCGACATCATAGCCGCGGCGCAGCAATTCGAAATATACAACATTTTCAATCGCATGTCCGCTGTCGCGGTTGCGGAATCCAAGCAGGTAATTCCGCAGGCCGATGTCCACGATATAATATTTACCCAGTGTGCGCAGGAACTCCCTGCCTTTGATGTCAAATCGTTTGATTTCATAGAAAAAATAGGACTCCAGCAGCGCATTGACATAGGCCTGAACCGTGTGTGCACTTGGCTTGCCCCGGCGGCCGCTGTCATCGAGCAGCCCTTCACTGACCAGTGTGTTGCCGATGGAAGAGATTGAAACCGAACTGCCAATGTTATCCGCCAGAAACAGGACGATTTTCTTGAGCAGCATAGCATCTGTAAGCTGGCGCTGCCCTCTGCGCTTTTCCCGTTCGAGAATGTCACGAACAATAACCGTCGAATAGATGCCTTCCAGAAGAGTCAGCGCCTTATCCTGTTCCATGCCGACGTCGGCAATACCGGGCATACCGCCAAAACGCATGTACGCGTCAAAAATCTCACGCAGTTCGTATTGCGTACCATCTTGATCGACCGCTTTCTTCTTTTGGCCGCCAAGTGCGCTCTTGACCGTCTTAATCGTAAAGCCGTAAAAATCAACGAACTCCGCAAAGGACAGCGGCAGCATCTTGATTTCCACACATCGTCCGGATAGATAGGTCGAATACTCAGAGGAAAGCAGATAGGCATTCGAGCCGGTAATATAAATATCGCAGTCGAAATCCACGCGGAACGAGTTGACGGCGTTTTCCCAGCCGTCCATGCGCTGAAGTTCGTCAAAAAACAGGTATATCCGCCTGTCCGGAAGCACGCGTTCCTTGACATAGCGATACAGCTCGTCCGCTGTCATCTTCAGAAACTCGTAGGATTCAAAGTTCATTTCAATGATCTGCTCATCCGAAACTCCATTTCCGCGCAGATGCGCCGCCATCAACTTGAGCAGACTGGACTTTCCGCACCGGCGGATACCGGTTACTACTTTGATGGGCTCGGTGTCCTGAAATGCAATGAGCTTATCCAGGTAAAGGTCTCTTTTTCTGAGGGTATGTGAACGGATCATGCGGCATTACTCCTTTGCATCATCATAGCACAAACTTTTTATTCTATCAAGTTTATGCTGTTCACAGCATAAATTATTCTCATTTACTGTCATTTCTCTGTTCTGTCCCTCAGGCTTTCATGTCTCGAGCTCGAATACCTCCTGCAAGCTCGGGAGGGACTGCCGCTTCCAGTCCCGGCCGATCGTGACCGGATTGATGCCGCTTTCGCGCTGAAACTGCATCAGCGCGGCACGCTGCGAAAAAGAAAGACCTTCGCAGAGCTTTCGCCGTGCCTTGCAGGCGCTGTTCATACGCGAGGTTTCCTCGATCCATTTTAAAAGCCGCTCGCGCTGTTTTGATTGCGCAGCCCGGTCGAGCTGCTTTCGCGCCGCCGGAAGCGAATAATAAGTACCCTCCGGAAAGCAGCTGCACATTGCTCTGCGCAGGACAGATGGCGAAGCTGACAGTAAATCGTACAGTTTTTCCTTAGAATAATGCAGATCGTGCATTCCGATGTACGTTTTCAGCATCGGCGCACCGTATTTCGCCTCGAACCGCAGCAGTCCCTGTGCATCCTGTATATCCCTCAGCTCTGCATTGCGGTCATCCTTCAGCTGATCTGCCTTGGAATAGAGTGTAACAGCGTAATCCTCCCGATTGTGCGTCAAATCAAAGGAATACGCATATTTTATCGGTTTATTCCGCTTTTTATTATCAAACCGCGGATAAGTCTCTTGATAGCCGTTCGGCACGCCGCTCTTTCTTGCCAGAGCGATATATGCGAGCGGGTCATCCACCTTCGCGTTCGCGCTGAAGTCCACGCGCGAAAATTCAAATTCTTCCGCTCCACCCAGTCCTGCGTCCCGCAAAATCTCCCGCAGATTGCGGTCGAATATGCCCAGATAGTATTTGTCGGGGCAGAACAGTACAACCCTCTGCGGCTCTGCATAGAGCACAGAGTTTAAGTTGATCGTCAGTTTAATAAAGCCGCAATTCACAGCGGCACGCAAATGGATTATCACGCCCTTCTGCGCATACATATAAAATTCCTGTTCGTCTTTTGATTTCGAGTAAACTCCTGTCCCATATTTCTCAGACAGTTCATACAGCCGCCCTCTCCAGCGGCTCACTTCTCCCAGCGGAATTTTCCGCTGCAATTCTAACGTGTGTATCGTATGATAAACGCCCATCGCGCACGCCTCCACAATATAAATTATCATATTGTTATAAGCAGATACTATTTTATACGAACAGAACATTACAGTAATATATGATTATAAACCATATCATACACAGAATGATCAATACATACTATCCTGTATATTTATCATCTATCTAAAGATTGATATTATCTTATATATCCATTATTTTTTATCTCTATAACCGGAGGGATTGTATATTATATATAGAAGCATATTGGCAATTATTGTTCTGTGGTATTATAATGATACTAAACTAAGATTACGCATCTCCATCAGGAAGGAGGCATTTCCGTGCCGTCTGCGAAATTTACAGAGTCCGAGGTTCTCGAACCGTCCGAGTCGTTTTGCGAAAGGGAGAAGATCAGCGAGGTTGAAGCCGACCTGCGCGCTTATTTCGCGTGGGAAATAGGCAAACCGCTGCCGGGCTGGATTTATGATAAGCTGGATATGTTTCCGCATCTTCGCCGTCATGCATGCGGTTTTTTATCCTTTCTCCGCACAACCACAAGCAGCTTTAATGAGCAGGAGCGCAGCCTGTATGACATTATGATCGACTGCATGATTACCGATCTGCTGATGATCGCATTGCAGCGTTTCGAAACGCAGTATCGCCTGAACGAATACAACGCCCGTCCGACTCTTCAGGCCTCGGACAGCACTGCTCCCGCCATAAAATCAGCCTCGTATTTCCGCTGGCTCTACCCGGAGAACCCAACCCGTCACCTCAAGCTCTCCAACCTTAAACGCGAACCTTTATCGCGCTATTATTACGCCAGTGATGGTTCTTTTCTTCCTTGTACCTTGGATACTGAGTTCTTGAAAGTCATTACCTCAATGCACTCATGTACTCTCCAGAAACCGGATGATCAGTATATTCTGCAGCCACTTTGTTTTCTGCCATTTATGTGTGATCACCCGTATTTTATTTATTCGGTTGAAAAGCACTTCGGTTACTATCAGATGCATCCCCCACGAAACGAGCATGCTATTTCTTCGTTCAATGAGCTGCTCTCTGCCGTTCAGCAGCACTACGACTATTCCCCTGAACTCGTTCAAAAGAACATACGTGAAGCCAGAGCTCCTGAGCCCTGCGGCATCGAATTCATGGTATGCGCAAGATTGACTGTTAAAGCGCTTACTAATATAACCGATCTGCTGACGGAATGGGTCCAGCTGTTTTCTTCACAATATTACAGTTTTTCTCGAAAGACAGACATTTACGATCGCTCTATCATCGACCGCTTAACGGTTGCTCTGGAGCATCACGATGACTGTGCAAACATAACGGTAAAAAGCACTCCATGGAAAAAGCACAGTGACAAAAAGAAAACCATCGAAATTCCTCCCGTTGATGTCGACAATATATTTTTCTCGCTTTTCGCTGAACCAAAACATGTAGAAAACCCCCAAGGACTTTTCCTCGAGCAGTTTCGTGAGCTTGTCAATTCATCCGAGCTGGAACGCCGGCTGTCTTACAGTCTGAATGAAAACGCTGACCTGACGCCTTATATGAACGCCTTGTGCCAGACCTTGAATGCAGCAAGATCAAGCCGGGACTATACAAACGTATACGCCCTGCTCAGTGCACTCTTTTCCGATTCAAAATCTTTAAAGCCGGTCTCTCCTCAGATACCTTTAACGCCCTTGAAGGACTTGAAGGCACTTACGGCAAAATGCGAAAGGAAAATAACTGAAGATCAGGCGGCCGTTCAGATACTTTGCGATGATGAGCAGATTGTTGCGCAATATAAAGAGGCACTGCACAGGCTGGTCTATCAGCTGCTCACCATTTCTCAAGATCACCAGTCTTCCGAAAACAAGGCAGCGTTCGGCTCTGCCAAGCCATTCTGGTTTGAGCGCGAAGACGAATGGGACAAAGCGTCTCTCAAGTATTTGCTGTTTGAACCGGACGATTATATCACAATGCCATGCACGAAAATGTTCTTTACCCGTGTACACAGAGAACTCTGGCCAGCCGCTTTTGCTGATCCGAAGGAAAGTGCTTGCTGCATCACTCACTATTTTATAGGAGCCTGTGTAACGGCCCATATACTCGAGCAGCTGCAAACGCTTATTCCTGCAATTGAACCGCAGGACGCTCATTACATTGCAGACGAAACAGATACGACCGAGGAGGATATGCTGCTTTGGCGCTGGGCACGGAATTTTTTTCAGACAGACGAACTCCCCTCACGGCATTCTAATTTGAAGGACAGCGATCCGCAGCTGCTTGCGCTGAATGCAGCAGGAAAAGGCTTTCCGCTTCTGAGGCGTGTCGTTCAGTGGTTTTATCCGTTATCTGCACTCAAACAGCTGATGAAATCGGAGCTGTTAGAATACGAAAGTGAATTGGAACTTCCCGGCGAGGATGTCTATAATGCACAGCCATGCCTTTGCCTTCTTTATTCCGCTGAAAATGAGTTTCCTGATGATTCTCCACTCAATTCTCTGCTCGATCGGCTGATAAACAGCAGCGGTGTCTGCTGGACCGCCTTCATGAAGAACCCGGATGCTTATCCGGAGAATTTCTTCTTTGCACGGACTGACCAGGCTATCTCTTTAGCTCGGAAACAGGCATTTCCGAAAGAAGAAAACAAACCAGAAATATCCAAATAAACAGTCTCTCCGCTTCGGCATATAGTCGAAGCGGCTTTTTTTGTCCCACCCGTGAGCGAGCCCCCTCGGCACTTTTGGACACAGACGCGATTTACGCGGTTCCGCCTCGATTTGTGTCATTTTTACCGCCATTTTGTTCATTTTACCCCGTGAGCAGGGTTCCGTGCGTATCATCTTTTAGTTTGGTATAATGTGCACACCGAAACGAAAAGCTGTTTCGAAATTAAATTTTAACCTTTCACAAGGAGGAAACCCCAATGAAAAACAGTGAAATCCGCAAACTTTCCGCCGTAACTTCCGCGCAGGTCGTACCGCTTGGCACGCGCTGGCGTGAGGATAAGGAATGGCCCCAGCGGCTCCGCAAACGCGCCAAGGCGAGTGACGAGCTTTTCATCTCGAAGGATGGTGTCGTTGTGGCGAGCGACCTTCGCGTCGGCTTCCTCGCTGAGCGCATCGAGACCGTCTGCATCTCGCACGCTAGCGGTTACGCCCGCTGGATTATCGTAGCGGTTTACGGTGACGAAATTGAGCACCGTTATGCGGTCCGCGCTACCGAGTGGGAGAAACACCCGGACTTGCCCAGCCTCGACCTCAGCCGCCATGAGACCGACCTCGTGTATCATATGTGCGATATTCTCTCCCGCAAGCGTGCCTTTCAGGAGAATATTTACAACATTGACCGCCAAATTTCTCTCGATTGGGTGTCAAATGTACATCGCGCTATGGAACTCGGCGAGTTCGATGAGAACCGCTTCATCGCTCTTCTGACGACCGACCCGCTCGTTCTACCGGTTCTTGAAGCTACGCTGTTTGCCGCCGTTTGGAGCGAGGCTGCACTTGAAAACGCACCGCAGTTCATTCTGAACTTCATACTCCCCAGTGCGCAGGCTGCCACGGTGCGCGAGTATGTCGCGGAACATTTTCATGCGGTTGACCTTCTGCGCTCCCCTGCCGCACCGTTCAGCCACCCGATGACCCTTCGTCTCGAAAAGAGTCAGGAACCGATCTACGCACCTGCCGCCAGCGGCCGTCTCGTCCTGCTCAATCCGGTCGGTGATGCCATCAGCAGACTCGTAAACGAGATCGAACGCCGTGCGCATGAACAGCTGCTTTCCGGCGAAGCCGAGGATCGCCCGTTCGCAGCGTTCCCCATCACAATCACCACCCGTGCTTTACCCTCCGCTTACGCATACAACGTGCCTGTATCTGCGGACACGCACTCTCTCCGTGAAGAAGATGCCGACTGTCTGCGACTGGCTGCCGCCGAACTTCTGCGGTATGTACCGGATGCCGCGCGCACGCTGAGCGACGCCATTGATGATCTCGCTTGTCATCCCCGGGCTTACAGAATGAGTTTGCCCGAGCGCTGGGTTATTCTCGTCAGGCAGTTCGTTCGCCACTTTCTTTTGACCTCCGAGTCCGCACGCGATACGTTCGACCGCATCAGTGGAGAAGCCGAGCGCTTACACAAAGAAGATGAGCTGCGGCGCGCGGAAACAATCGACTGCAGCGTAGCGTTTCTCCTTGACCCTGAGCGCTACAAAGATGCCATCTCGCCGCGTCCGAAGACTCTCGAGCAGCTCGATGAAACCGTCGCGTTTCCGTATACGAGCCACGGCGTTCCCATGCTCGTCTACAACACGGCGCAGTTCGAACGGCTGCTCCAGCGCGCCGGTGTCGGCTCCGAACTCGTCCCGGATGTCGTGCAGGCGCTCAAAGAACGTTCAATCTTTGAGCGCGAGAACATTAAAATTAACACTGATGGCACCTCGCGGCGCTATTATGCGATACCCGCGAAAATGTTCAAGAATTCCGTCATTCCGGCTATTCCGGCGGGTCAGGAGGAAGATAATGACGTATAATTATAATGTATACGCCGCCATGCGTCAGCTCGGCGTGACCCAGCTTCGCACGAAACAGAGCAAGGTTCTCGCCTGCATTCTCCAGAACCGCGACGTTCTCGTGCGCCTCTGCACCGGCGGCGGCAAATCGCTCCTTTTCCAGCTCCCGGCTCTCCTCGACGAGCCGGGACAGCTGACCCTCGTTTTTTCTCCCCTGCTCGCTCTGCAGGAGGACCAGGTCTCCGCGTTGAAGAAGAAGGGCGTTCGCGCCGCCCTCCTCAACTCGAGCCTCAGCAAGCACCGCCACGCAGCGACTTTGCGCGACTTCGTGCAGAACGGCGGCCTGCTGTACCTTGCCCCCGAGCAGCTTCGCCGCGAGGACGTCCGCACCGCGCTCAGCACCGCACGGGTGCGCCGCGTTGTCGTGGACGAGGTGCACATTCTGCCGCAGGTCGACCGCGGATTCCGCAAAGCCTACGCCGAAATCGGTCCGTTCATCGACTCTCTGCCCGAGCGGCCGCAGATACTTGCCCTCACGGCAACGGCAACCCGTTCCGATTTCAGCTATATTGCAGAGAGCCTGCATATGACCAACCCTAAGCGCTTTCCGTTCCCGGTCAAGCGTTCCAACATCGAGCTCGAGGTCAAAAGGTTCGATATAAAGGGAAATGACCGAGCAACAAGCCGCAAGCGGAACATACGGCTTGCGTTGCTCGATGATGTGCTGCAAAAGTACCGAAAAAAGGGCGCGACTATCGTTTACTGCCCGACCGTCGGTGATGTCAAGCGCACGACCAAATGGCTGCGCAGCCGCGGCTACCCGGCGAAAGCCTACCACGGCAAGCTCTCCAAGAAGAAGCGCAAGCGCGTGCACAAATACTTTCTCCAAAGGAAGTGCCCCATCGTCGTTGCGACGAACGCATTCGGTCTCGGCATCGACCGCCCGGATGTCCGGCTCGTCGTGCACGCCGGTCTGCCGCTCGGCATCGATGCCTACGCACAGGAAATCGGTCGAGCGGGCCGCGACGGCAAAAAGGCTCGCGCCGTTCTGCTTTACACCCCGACGGACTTTGCCGACGCCAGCCGTATCATTCGTCAGAACAACAATGACACAACCGACTATCGCGGCGAAAAGCGCCTTGACGCGCTCAAAAAGGTCATCGCCGAGCCGAAAAAGGCATGGAAGGGCATCGCGAAGTACTTCGGTTGAGCGTATCAACCGCGCATCTCGTTGATATACTATATCTGTATATATATGGTATTCACCCATATGACAAAGGAGGAATTTTTCATGAATAACGAATTGGAACGCGCACAGGTATACCAGATTTTAGCGCTCAACGACGAGATGCTCCGCAGCGGCTGCATCACCCGTGACGAGCACGATTTCGTCCGCCATTTGCAGACGGACAAGCTGACAAGGCTCCACGGCCGCGACGGCACACACCCCCGAGGCACCGCTCTGAACTGAGGGAGGCGGCTCCATGGACGTCCGCAGACTGGACGAAATGCAGGCGCAGGGCCGCAGCATCTTCGACACCGAGCTTGCTGTGGCCTACTACGCCCGTGTTTCGACCGACAAAGACGAGCAGATCAACAGTCTCGGCAACCAGAAACGCTATTTTGAGGATTACATTGCTGCCAATCCCCACTGGATGTTTGCCGGCGGCTATGTCGATGAGGGTATCAGCGGCACTTCGGTCGAGGGGCGTGAGCAGTTTCTCCGTATGATTGAGGACGCGAAGCGCGGCCGCTTTGACCTCATCATCACCAAAGAGATCAGCCGTTTCGCCCGAAACACCCTTGACAGCCTCAGCTACACGCGCGAGCTGCTGCGGTTCGGCGTCGGCGTGTATTTCCAGAACGACAATATCAACACCTTTGACAAGGATGCTGAGCTACGCCTCACCATCATGTCCTCCATCGCGCAGGACGAGGTGCGCAAGCTGTCCGAACGCACCCGTTTCGGCTTCAAGCGTGCGCAGGAAAACAGCGTCCTGCTCGGTCAGAACAACCTGTTCGGCTATAACAAGGTCGACGGACGGCTTGAGATCGTCGAGCACGAGGCCGCCATAGTCCGCGAGGTGTTCGAGCGCTACACCGCAGGCGACCTCGGTCTGCGCGCCATCGCGAACGACCTTGATCGGCGCGGCATTCGCGGACGGCAGGGCAGGCCGTTCACCTACTCCACGCTGTACGGCATGATCCGCAACCCGAAATACAAGGGCTGCTA
>OLSG01002142.1_pt1 | contig 17726 bp, 14 predicted proteins | sample 1673041 | NCBI WGS metagenome assembly OLSG01 (sample SAMEA3136749, study PRJEB25190) | human gut metagenome | reverse complement strand
GAAGATATCCGAAGGAACTATGTTCAGAAATTGCCTACAAGTATCTGAATACGGATTACACAGCAACGCGCATGCTGGGGTATCTGTACAGGATGACAGAGCCGCCGGCAGTCGAAGTTATGGTGGATGAAATGATCGCAATCTTAAGTGACAGGGACCAGCTTATAAAGAAAAAAGAATCAGAACATGCCCAGGCTGTGATCAGTGAGATATACAGGGAAGGGCTGTAGACATCATAAAATGAGCAAAAACATATATTGACACATTTTAAAGAAATAGTTATAATCCTAAACGTTAGGATTATAACTATTTTGCGTTAAACATAAAAAGAAAGGAACGTGAGACGTGGACATATCATTGCATTATCTGACCATGGCGAACCATCTGTTAATTCAGAAGCGTATTCTGGAAAAAGTAAAGGAGTCAGGGCTTACACTGGGACAGCCGAAGATTCTGGATTATCTTAAAAGTCATGATGGAGCAAGTCAGAAGGAAATTGCAGCGGGCTGTTTTATTGAGGCGGGATCGCTGACTTCAATACTGAACCGTATGGAGGAAAAAGGTCTGATCGAACGGCGGATGTTAAATGGAAACAGACGCACATTTCATATTTATCTGACAAAAGAGGGATGGAAAAGCCAGAAGCTGGTGGAAGAATCTTTTCTGGAAATTGAAAAGCAGGCGTTAAAAGGAATCACGGAAGAGGAATTTGATGCCTATCTTACATTCAGCAGAAAAATATTTAAAAATCTGATGCTGACAGAGGAAGAAGGGACAAAAAATGAATAAGTTAAAAAGATATCTTTTATTTTTGGTGGGATTGTTTATCAATGCACTTGGTGTAAGTCTGATCACAAAGGCAAGTCTTGGAACATCCCCGATCTCTTCGATTCCGTATGTATTAAGCCTTAATTTTAAATTTACACTTGGCAATTTCACGATCTTTTTCAGTATTTTCCTTATTTTACTGCAGATACTGATCTTACGGAAAAATTTTAAACTGGAAAATATTTTACAGATTCCTGTATCCATTGCATTTGGATATTTTATCGATCTGACCATGTATCTGTTTTTCTGGGTCGATCCGAAGAATTATCTTGTAAAAGTGATCGCACTGCTTGTGGGATGTGCGATCTTGGGATTTGGCGTTTATTTAGAGGTACTTGCAGATGTTGTCATGCTGCCGGGAGAATCCTTTGTCCGTGCGATCGTGCAGACCTGGAAAACAAATTTCGGAACGACGAAAATTATTTTCGATATATCGATGGCAGTGATCGCGGCTGCGTTGTCATTTTTGTTTTCCGGTCAGTTAAACGGAGTGCGTGAAGGTACGATCATTGCTGCGCTGTTGGTCGGATTTATCGCTAGGGTTCTTGGAAAGAAGCTGGAATTTATAAAGCCGGTGCTGTTTCCGGAAGAATATGAAACTAAGAGAGAGGTTTCAGAAAAAATACAGAACGGTGGAAAGCAGTACCGGAAAAATATTATTGTCATCGGAAGACAGTATGGAAGCGGCGGACATGATATCGGAATGGCACTTGCAGAGAAACTTGGATTTTCTTTTTATGATCAGGAGATTATAAAAATGGCTGCAGGGACGACCGGATATACACAGGATTTTATCAGTAAAAAAGAAGAATCCATGACAAACAGTCTGTTATATGATCTGGTCAGTCAGGTCTATATGTATGCACAGACCAATGAGGAAGCACCGAAAGACCAGATATTTGAGGCGGAAAAGAAAGTCATAGAAGAATTAGCACAGAAAGGAAACTGTGTGATTGTCGGAAGATGTTCGGATTATATTTTAAGAAACCGCACGGACTGCCTGAAAATCTATTTTTCTGCACCGATAGAGAGCAGGGTAAAACGCGTGATGAAGCGCTTAAATCTGTCTGAAAAAGAAGCAAAGCAGAGAATCCAGCGGGAAGATAAGAGACGTGCTGACAATTACCGCTATTATACCGGAAGAATCTGGGGTGTCGCAGCAAATTTCGATATCACATTAAATACAGAGCTTGGCATGGAGTACATAGAGAATTGTGTCTGTGAAGCATTAAACAGGTAAAAGAATAAAATATTGTATATTGTTAAAGACAGATATTCCTTGAAGAAAAGAGTCCGGTTTTATATAATTGGAAAAGAGAATATAATTTTAAAACTGAACTGGGGGAAGGAAAGATATGGCACCGTGCATCAGTATTGGTAACCAGGGATTTGAAAGTATCCGTGAAGAAAACAGTTTTTATATAGATAAGTCTGATTTTATCCGGGAATGGTGGGAATCAGCAGATGTGATGACACTGATCACACGTCCAAGGCGTTTTGGGAAAACCCTCAATATGAGTATGGTAAACTGTTTTTTTTCAAACCAGTATGCGGGAAGATCCGATCTGTTTGAAGGTCTGTCAGTGTGGAAAGAGGAAAAATACAGAAAACTCCAGGGAACCTATCCGGTCATCTTTTTAAGTTTTGCGGATGTGAAACAGACAAATTATGAGGATGCCGTACGAAAAATAAAAAATATTATTGAAGAAACATATATGCAGCATGCGTATCTGAATGAGGCAGAAAATATTTCGGAAACGGAAAAAAGACAGTTACGGTCTGTGAGTGAAACTATGGGTGATGTGACCGCACAGGATTCATTAAAAAATTTAGCAGGTATCTTATACAGATATTATGGGAAAAAAGCCATCATCCTGCTGGATGAATATGACACTCCGATGCAGGAAGCATATATTCACGGATACTGGGATGAGTTTACCGCATTTATCCGCAGTCTTTTTAATTCCAGTTTCAAGACCAATCCTTACATGGAGCGCGGGATCATGACAGGAATCACAAGGGTTTCAAAAGAATCTATTTTTTCTGATCTCAATAATCTCAATGTTGTGACGACCACTTCAGAAGAATATGCCACCTGTTTTGGATTTACTGAGACAGAGGTGTTTGATGCTCTCGCGGAATATCAGCTGACAGATCAGAAAGAGATGGTAAAAAAATGGTATGATGGATTTACCTTCGGCACGCATAAAGATATCTATAATCCGTGGTCGATCACTAATTTTCTGGACAAAAAACAGTTTCGTCCGTACTGGGCATCAACAAGTTCTAACGGTCTGGTAAATAAACTGATCCGGACGGCATCGGCAGACATTAAAACACGGATGGAGGAACTTTTGCAGGAAAGAGAAATCGTGGTAACATTTGACGAACAGATTGTGTTTAACCAGCTTGATAAAAGTAAAAATGCGATCTGGAGCCTGCTGCTTGCAGGGGGCTACCTGAAAGCAGAAGAGGTGGAATATCGAGGTATGCTGTTAGAACCGTGGTATCATCTTCGTATCACGAATCTGGAAACTTACAGTATGTTTTCTAACATGTTTAAAGGCTGGTTTGATGATTCCATGTCGAACTATAATGAGTTCATAGAGGCATTATTAAAAGGGAACTTAAAAGAGATGAATATTTATATGAACGACATTGCACTCACAACTTTCAGCAGCTTTGATACCGGAAACCATCCATCGAAAAGATCGCAGCCGGAGCGTTTTTATCACGGATTTGTATTGGGACTTTTAGTGGAACTGCGGGATTCTTATGATGTGCGGTCAAACAGGGAGAGCGGCTACGGCAGATATGATATCATGCTGGTTCCACATGACCAGAAAAACAATGCAATCGTGATGGAATTTAAAGTCCATGAGGCAGATGAAGAAGAAACATTAGAAGATACGGTGCAGGCCGCTTTAAAACAGATCAGGGAAAAAAATTATGACGCCGGACTGACTGCAGCAGGAATCCCAAAAGAGAAGATCAGACACTACGGATTTGCTTTTGAGGGAAAGAAAGTATTGATTGGAAAATAATTTAGAATTGTAATTAAGATGATAGTAAATGCCATGTTTTGTGTACAATGCATAAAAATATGGCGTTTATTTTGTCTAAAACTTCCAACATGCAAAACAGTTTATGCAAAAAAAGTGCAGATTGTGAAGATTTTTACCAAAGGACGTGTGGTATGGTAGGATACAGTTACAAGATCCGAAACGGATAAAGAAAACAAGGGAGGAAAATCCGTGCCCAGTGTGCTGGGCATTGCTCGTCAGCAGACTCGCATTTTCCTTCGGAAAACAAGGGAGGATTTAGAAATGTTAGCAATTAACATGGATGACGTGATCAACGTTCTCAATTCCTGTAAGCCATACCTGATTGCGCTTGGCATTGCACTGGCAATTGCAATTATTGTAACTGTGGCATGCATGAAATTGAAGAAACCGGTAAAGAAACTGGTAAGAAAGGAAGCATGGATTGCATTCCTTATGGCAGCAGTTGTGATTATCAACCTGATCTGCTTTATCCCGATGTCAAGTATGATCTCACTTGCAATGGGAAATGGTACGATCACAGAGGAGACCTCAAATGAGGCAACAGCACTCTGTGAGGATATCGCGGACGAAGGTATTGTATTATTGAAAAATGAGGACAATATCCTTCCACTTACAAATACACAGAATATCAACGTGTTTGGATGGGCATCTACCAATCCTTGTTATGGTGGTACAGGATCCGGAGCATTATCCGATGCATACGAGACAACAACGCTTCTTGGTGGTCTTGAGGATGCAGGATACAAGATCAATACGGAACTGACTGATTTTTACAAAGCATACCGTGAGGACAGACCGGAAGTTGGTATGTGGGCGCAGGACTGGACATTGCCGGAACCGACAGCAGATTCTTACAGCGATGAGCTGATCAACAATGCAAAAGAGTTTTCGGATACAGCAATGGTAGTAATTACCCGTGTTGGTGGTGAGGGAGCAGACCTTCCAACTGATGTAAGCAAAGTAACTTACACAGATAACTCTGAAAATTACAAAGATTTTGAAGCTGGTGAACATTATTTACAGTTAAGCCAGACAGAAAAAGATATGTTAGACCTTGTTTGTGCCAACTTTGACAATGTCGTTGTTGTATATAACGGTGCAAACACCATGGAACTTGGATTCTTAAATGATTATAAACAGATCAAGGGTGCAATCTGGTGTCCTGGAACAGGCCAGTCCGGATTTGAGTCTCTTGGTGCTGTCGTAGCCGGTACAGTAAATCCATCCGGAAAAACCAGCGATACATTTGTATATGATCTGACAGCAACACCGACTTACAACAATTTTGGAAACTTCCTGTATGACAATATGGATGAGTTTGCCGCTACATCCAAAAACTTCGGAACAGGCGAAGAAGAAGCAACAATTCCATCTTTTGTCAACTATGTAGAAGGCATTTATGTTGGCTATCGTTTCTATGAGACAGCAGCAGTGGAAGGACTCATTGATTATGATAAGACGGTTCAGTTCCCATTTGGATATGGACTTTCTTATACAGATTTTGAACAGAAGATGGGAGATGTTACCGTGGCAGACGGTAAAGTATCCTTTGACGTTACCGTAACAAACAACGGAACTGCCGCAGGAAAAGATGTGGTAGAGGTATATTACAATCCGCCATATACAAACGGTGGAATTGAAAAAGCATCTGCAAATCTGATCGATTTTGCAAAAACAGATGTGTTACAGCCGGGTGAATCCCAGACAATCAATGTAAGTTTCTCAGAAGAAGATATGGCTTCCTATGATACATATGGTAATGGATGCTATGTATTAGAGGCTGGTGACTATGAGATTTCCATCAACTCTGATTCACACAATGCGATCGAATCTAAGACCGTAAGTGTCGCAGATACCGTTGTATATGATGAAAATAATGCACGTTCTACGGATGATGCAGCTGCAACCAACCAGTTTGCATACGCAGAAGGCGATGTAACATATCTCTCAAGAGCAGATGGATTTGCAAACTATGCAACAGCAACAGCAGCTCCGACAAACTTTACATTAGCAGAGGATGAGAAAGCTGATTTCTTAAACAACAGCAACTATGACCCGGCAAACTATAACAATGATTCTGATGAAATGCCGACAACGGGTGCAAAAAATGGAATGACACTTGCTGATATGCGTGGCCTTTCCTATGATGATGAAAAATGGGATACACTTCTTGACCAGCTGACTGTTTCTGATATGGATACAATGATCGCACTTGGCGGATATCAGACATCTGCAGCATCAAGTGTTGGAAAAGTTATGACTGTTGACTGTGACGGACCTGCATCCATCAATAACAACTTTACAGGAACAGGTTCCATCGGATTCCCGTCCGCAGTTATGATCGCAAATACCTGGAACAAAGATCTTGCACTTTCTTTCGGTGAGAGCATCGGTAAGATGGCAGATGAGATGGATGTTTCCGGATGGTATGCACCGGCAATGAATACGCACAGAAATGCATTTGCAGGACGTAATTTTGAGTATTATTCAGAAGATGGAGTTCTCTCCGGAAAAATGGCTGCAAACGCAGTGATCGGTGCTGAAAAATATGGTGTTTACGCATATATCAAACATTTTGCTTTGAATGACCAGGAAACAAACCGTACCGGAATGTTATGTACATGGTCAAATGAGCAGGCAATCCGTGAAATTTACTTAAAACCTTTTGAGATCGCAGTAAAAGAAGGCGGAGCAAAGGCAGTAATGTCTTCCTTCAACTATATCGGTACACAGTGGGCAGGCGGAACCTATCCGTTACAGACAACTGTACTTCGTGATGAGTGGGGATTCCGTGGATTTGTATTAACTGACTACTTTGGTGTTTACGGATACATGGATTCTGATATGGGTATCCGCGGTGGTACAGACTGTATGTTAGTTGCATACGATACGGAGACCAACCATGTGACAGATACCACAAGCGCAACAGGTGTAAAAGCAATGCGTCAGGCATCCAAAAATATCATGTATACCGTTGTAAACAGCCGTGCATATGATCCTGAAAACTTAAAGACAGGTCTGATGAACTGGCAGATCCTGGCAATCGTGATCGATATCATCCTTGGAGCACTGGTAATCTTCTTAGAGGTTCTTACGATCAGGAAATATAAAAAAGATGCAGCAGAAGAACCGGTGCAGACCGTAAATGAAACATCAGCAGAATAAAAACAGAACTTTGCAGAGATTACAATACATAGAGGTGAAAGCGTACAATGAGTAGTATAAAAAATCTATGGCAGAACTTTGCAGACAAACATCCCGGAGCCTCCAAATGGGTCCGGGAGGGCGGTCTGTTCGTGATCGTAAGTAACCTGATCACGGTATTTAAATACCTGATGTTACTGTTTCTGCCGCTCGCATTTGCCGGACTTCCAAACATTGACTTTGGATTCCCGGGAATCGACATCACATTATTTGGAGAAACATTCAAATGGAATATTATCGGTTATGATGCCGCACACGGTGGACTTCCATATTTTTGTGCATACATGGTTGCCATGGTGATTGGAGAATGCATCAATTTCCCGATCCAGAGAACTTTCGTGTTCCGCAGCAAAGGAAATATCTGGTATCAGGCATTCTGGTATCTGATCGCATTCTGCATCGTGACCTGTATCGTAAACTCCATCAACTGTATCTGGGTAGCAGTAGCCGGTATGTTCGTGCCGGACTGGCTGTACAATATAGGAACGACCGTGTTAAACGGCGGAGTTTCAATGGTCGTATTTTTCTTTGTCAATAAGATCATTTTCCCGGAAGGGGAAGCGAAAGCGTAAAAAATAGTATGTGAAAAACGAAATAAGCACATATAAAAAGCATGTTTTACGATTCAAAAGAATTGCAGAGCATGCTTTTTTTGTTGTATTTTAAATAGGAATAGGATTCACATATTGACAAACAAAACAGAAATGTTTATATTTATAACAGCGTTATATAACACTGTTATAAATGAGTGGAGGAACCAGTGACAAAACAAGTAGAAGGAGTTTCAGAAAAAATCATAGCCTGTGCGAAGGAAGAGTTCCTGCAAAAAGGATATTCCGACGCATCTCTGCGGACGATCGCCGAAAAGGCAGGAACAACGACCGGATCCATCTATTCGCGGTTTAAAGACAAGGAAGGATTATTTTCCGCGATTGTGGAACCGGCGGCGGATCATCTGGTGCAGATGTTTTTACATACGCAGGAGACATTTCACGGGCTTGAGGAAGAACAGCAGCCGAAAGAGATGAAGCATTATGTGTCATCCGGCATGGTGGAGATGATCGATTATATTTACGACAATTTTGAAGTGTTTGAGCTTTTGTTGGATGCTTCCTACGGAACAAAGTTTCAGGATTTTGTGGAACGGCTTGTCGAGATCGAGACAGAATATACTTATAAGTATATGGACGTCATTCATTACCGGACAGAAGATGGCGAGGTGATCACCGAGGATTTTATCCATATCATGACGAGGGCATTATTTGAGAGTATGTTTGAGGTGGTACGCCATAAAATGACGAAGGAGAAGGCACTCCGTTATATGGATATGCTTGAAAAATACCATTATGGAGGCTGGAATGCAATTCTGAAATGGGAGTAAGAGATGGGCTGTACATTTCTGGTAACAGGATGACAGCCTTCTAAAAAAATCATTGGTTAGCGAAAACTAATTTCAAGTAGTGATGTATAACAAAAACTAAAAATGGAAAGGGAGTCTTTGAGATGGAAAGTGATGCGAAGTTAAAAAAACAAAGTTCTTTGGCAAGGCTTTTTGAATATGCCGGGAATTATAAATATCTGACGATCCTCTCGTGGATATTTTCTGTGGTCAGTGCCTGGATTGCGCTGGTACCGTTTTATTATATCTGGAGAGTGATAAAGGAAATTTTAGATGTGGCGCCTCATTATGAAAATGCAGGGAATCTTGCAAATTATGGGTGGCATGCAGTCGGTTTTGCAATTCTATCCATGTTTCTTTACATTTGCGGACTGCTTTGTTCCCATTTGTCTGCGTTTCATGTGCAGGCAGGGATACGTTCACAGCTGATGCACCATATCATGACATTACCGATGGGATTTATGGACAGTGACGGAAGCGGTAAGATCCGTAAGATTGTCAACGAGTCGAGTGAAGCGACAGAGACCTATCTTGCACATCAGTTACCGGATCAGGCGGGCGCCATTGCAACGCCGGTCGGTCTTCTGGTTTTGCTCCTGATGTTTGACTGGCGGCTTGGACTGCTAAGTCTGATCCCGGTAGTGGCAGCATTTTTAATTATGGGCAGCATGACCGGGCAGCGCATGAAAGATAAAATGACAGAGTACCAGAATGCACTTGAAGAAATGTCGAGTGAGGCCGTGGAATATGTCCGCGGCATTCCGGTCGTAAAAACATTTGGACAGTCGGTATTTTCATTCAAGCGTTTTCGCGACTCGATAAAGAAATATGAAAAATGGACAATCGCTTACACAAAAGAATTAAGACTTCCGATGACCTTTTATACGACGATCATCAATGCGGCATTTGCTGTTCTGATCGCAGTTACTTTTTATGTGGTCAGAGGCGGGGAGAGCGACACGTTCTTATTAAATCTGATGTTCTATATTATCATCACTCCGATCATTACAGTCACTTTAAATAAAATCATGTATGCAAGTGAAAACCAGATGATCGTTGAGGATGCGCTGACCAGGATCGACAGTATTTTAGAAAAGAAGCCGCTCACAGAGGCAGCAGGAAAAGCGGATCCGAAAGATATGTCCATTACTTTTGAAAATGTGTCTTTCCGTTATGAGGATGCCGCAAAAGATGCATTACATAACATCAATCTTAAGATCCGAGAGGGCGAACATGTCGCATTTGTCGGGCCGTCCGGTGGTGGAAAGTCGACACTTGCAAGCCTGATCGCACGTTTCTTTGATGCAACAGAAGGGAAGATCAGGATCGGTGGCGTGGATGTGCGTGATATCCCGTCGAAACAGCTTATGGATATGGTGTCATTTGTATTTCAGGACAGTAAACTTTTGAAGATGTCTGTTTATGAAAATGTCCGCATGGGCAGGAAAGATGCGACGAGAGAGGAAGTTATGGAAGCATTAAAGAATGCACAGTGCGAAGATATTATCGAAAAATTGCCGGATAGTATTGATACGGTGATCGGAGCAAAGGGAACTTATGTGTCCGGCGGTGAAGCACAGCGTCTTTCGATTGCGAGGGCAATGTTAAAAAATGCGCCAATCCTGATCTTAGATGAGGCGACCGCATTTGCTGATCCGGACAATGAGGCGAAGGTGCAGCAGGCATTTTCAAAATTATCCACAGGAAAAACGGTCATTATGATCGCACATCGTCTGTCCTCCGTTGTGGATGCCGACCGGATCTGCGTGTTAAAGGACGGAGAGATCGTGGAGTCAGGAACGCATAAAGAACTGTCAGAAGCACAGAAACTGTATGCTCATATGGGGGATGCATACAATAAATCGGTTCGTTGGAAAGTGGGGGAATAAAAAATGTCATTCAAAGAAAAAATACAGCATAAATATGCACTTTCAGAGCAGGGTGCGAAGGATATGATAAAAGCATTTGTTTCCGTCACGATATCGGATATTGTGCTGATGTTTCCGGTAGGAATGCTTTATTTTCTGGTAAAGGATTATATGGGAGGAACACTTGGTGGAAGAGGCGGGTTTTATCTTGCAGGCAGCCTGATCTGTCTGGCATTGATCGCAATTACTACCTATATCCAGTATAATGCAACATTTTTTGCAACTTATGTGGAGAGTGGTGTCAGACGCATCACACTCGCGGAAAAACTGAGAAAAATACCACTCTCGTTCTTTGGCAAAAAAGATCTGTCGGATCTGACCAGCACGATCATGGCGGACTGTGCGACGATGGAGACGGTTTCTTCCCATGTGATACCGGAACTGATCGGAGCATGTATTTCTACGGCACTCGTGGCATTAAGTCTCTTTTTCTTTGACTGGAGAATGGCTTTAGCGGCGCTGTGGGTGCTTCCGGTTTCATTTCTGATCGTTGGCTGTTCCGGTAAAGTACAAAACAGTCTGAGCAGAAAACAGATGAAATTGAAAATGGACTGTGCCGACGGGATTCAGGAAGGACTTGAGACGGTCCGTGATCTCCGCGCCAACAATGCACAGGATGATTATATGAAAGGTCTGGATAAAAAAATTAAAGCGGTCGAGAAACATGCGATCGTGACAGAACTTGGCATGGCGGTATTTGTCGCAAGTGCCCAGATGATCTTAAAACTTGGTATTGCAACGGTTGCCCTGACAGGGGGAATCCTTCTTGCAAAGGGAAGTATCGATGTACTGACATTTTTCATGTTTTTGCTTGTTGTATCAAGAATCTATGATCCGATGCAGATTTCCCTGCAGAATTTAGCGGCAATGATCAGCGCAAATATACAGAGCGAACGTTTAGACGAGATCCTCTCCCATGAAATTCAGACAGGAACAGATCAGTTAAGCCATAAAGGATATGATATTACATTTTCAAATGTGAGATTTTCTTACGACAGAAAGGAGTCTGTATTAAAGGATGTAACATTTACTGCAAAACAGGGTGAGGTGACGGCACTGATCGGACCATCCGGCGGTGGAAAGACGACCGTATCAAGACTTGCGGCTAGATTCTGGGACATTGAAAAGGGAAAGATCACAGTTGGAGGCATGGACATTTCAAAGATCAATCCGGAAACTCTGATGTCACTGTATTCCATTGTATTTCAGGACGTCACACTTTTTAATAATACGATTATGGAAAATATCCGTATCGGCAGACAGGATGCGACGGATGAGGAAGTCATTGTCGCTGCCAAGTTAGCACACTGTGATGAATTTGCCCAAAAGCTGCCGGACGGCTGGCAGACGATGATTGGTGAAAACGGATCAGAACTCTCTGGCGGAGAACGTCAGAGAATCTCGATCGCAAGGGCGTTTTTAAAGGATGCACCGATTATCTTATTAGATGAGGCGACCGCATCACTGGATGTAGATAATGAGACACTGATCCAGGAGGCATTGTCAAAACTGATCCGGAATAAGACAGTTCTTATCATTGCGCACCGGATGCGAACGGTTGCAAACGCAGATAAGATCGTTGTGTTAAAAGACGGTGTGGTTGCAGAGGAAGGCACACCTGATGAGCTGTCCGGAAAAGATGGAATCTATCACCATATGGTGGAGACACAGATGCAGGCGGCAGGCTGGGTACTGTAGTTCATGATAAAAATACCGCAAATGCGATTTTCACATTTGCGGTATTTTCAGGTTTCATCACTTATTTTTTCTTTTTCTTGCTTTTCTCTTTTTCAAGTTCAGCTTTTTCTTTTTCGAGTTCTTTATTTGTGCGATTAGCTTTTTCTTTTAATTTGGTTCTCCAGCTCTTTTTACCTTCCGGTTTTTCAAGAGGTCCGCGTACACCGGTAACTTTTGTGATATAGATACCACTCACGGTAGCTTTAACTTCTTTTTTGACCGGTATGTAATCAAATACAGATTCATCGGCGATCAAAGACATTACTTTTGGTCCAACCTTTGCCTTTACAATTGGAAGTTTGGTACGGCGCATCATCTTCGGTGTCTGGTCGATCACAACCTGTGGAAGACCGGATTCGGTAATGCGCATTCGCTTCTTATCTATAACCAGCATGGATACGGTCTGTGCGGCAGCGGCAAGCTGCTCATCCTGTTCAGCTTTCTTTTTCTGTGCTTTCTTTCCGAGAAAATAAAGGACAATCAGTCCGATGATTAAAACGGCTAAGATAACCAGCAATACAATAGTAACTGGGCTCATAAATAATCCTCCATATATTTACTTTTTAGAACAAAACTCAGAAAATATTGTAGCATTGATTTTTGAAAAAAGCAAGGTGTGTGTATGTTATATCTGTTTTTATACACTGGATTTTTTGTGCAAAACTTACAAATATCATTGGAATATCGGCTTTTTAATGACATTATAAGAACAGTATGCTAAAATCCAGACAAAGCATGATATTCTGAAATCATCTACATGGTTATAGACCATTCTTTTATCATAGTGAAAAATGTATAAAAAGTTATACATTCAACTTAAGAATTTCCAATGCTTTTATCATTCACACATATAAGCAGGGAGAATTCTTGAAAACCACGAATTGCTCCCGGATTAAACAAAGGAGGAGAAATGAATGGGGACGGTTGATATTGTAACAAAAGAGTATATGCGGGAGAATGCTATATTTGCAGATGCGTTTAATTATCTTATCTATGGTGGAAAAAAGGTGATCGATCCGGCAGGACTTACAGAGATTGACACTGCTACATCGGCAGTGGGTAAAAAAGATGCACTGCAAAAATACCGTGATGTTTTAAAAGCAGCAGTCATCAAACAGGATGAAAAGATGTCGTATGTTTTATTAGGGGTTGAGAATCAGACAGATGTCCATTATGCAATGCCGGTCAGAAACGCTATCTATGATGCCTTACAATATGGAAAACAAGTGTCAGATATAGCGGCAGGGCACCGACGGAGCCAAAAAGATTATTCAGGAAAAACCGGTGGAGAATATTTATCGGGATTTTTAAAGGAAGATCACATTAAACCAGTTATCACACTTGTGATTCATTTTGGGGCAGAGGAATGGGACGGACCGTTATCTTTACATGAAATGATGCCGATAAGGGATATGGAAATTTTAAGTTATGTGGAGAACTACAGGATACACCTGATCGATCCGGCAAAACTTACGGAAGAAGAACTGAACAAATTTTCAACAAGTATGAGAGAGGTTATGGGATATATCAAGTACTCTAATAATAAAGAAAAACTGCTGGATTTTTTGAGGACAGATACCCATAAAAGTATAGAAATGAATGCAGCCAGAGTTATAAAAACCATCACGAAGACACCAATTAAGATATCAGAGGAAAAGGAGGGGATAGAGATGTGTCAGGCGATTGAAGAATTAATTGCGGAGAGCGAAGCGCGTGGAGAAGTTCGTGGCAAAGCAGAGGGAATGATAGAAATGTGTCTCGAAATGAACATACCGAAAAAGGGTATTATAAAAAGATTGCAGGATAAATTAAACATATCTATGCAGCAGGCGGATGAGTATTTTAGAATGTATGGAACAAAAAATGATTAAGAGATTATATATCTGAAAAACATAAAACGGGCAGGCAGGAGTTTTCGTATATGAACTCCCACCTGCCTGTTTTTCTTATCTTGCCAGAATATCAATGATCTCCGCAATATACATCGTGTGCATATCATGATCTGCATACCATTTTTGCGCAATCTCTGGCATCAGGAAGGAATCCTCAGTCAGTCGCGTTGCGGACATTTTCTCACACAGCAGGATCATATTTCCCTCATCGATGAACGGAATGCTGTGGCGGGAGGTAAGGGTTAAACCGGCGGCTGAGATCTTATCGTTTTCGTCGCGGCCGGAGTGGCTTCCACAGTAATTTAATGCATCACGGTATTTTTCAGATAAAAAGCTGAGAGAAAAGAATTCATTTTTGTCGATCAGTTCTTTGGTGTATCTTGAGTCACGGACAAATACAAAGGCAACGTTTTTGCCCCATAAGATGCCGACACCGCCCCAGCTTATGGTCATGGTGTTTGCTTTGTCTTTGGAACCTGCGGTGAGCAGCGCCCATTCTTTTCCAATTTTTGTAAATGGATCAAATTCCATCATATCTGCTGTCATAGGTTGAAATGTATGCATAACGTAATCTCCTTATATTTATACGAAATATTTATATGTTGGTTTTATTATAAAATTCCCTGGTTTAAATGACAAGAGAAAATTGCGGTTGTTTGCGGGGGCAGAGTGAGCCGTGTACGGAAAATTGACTTTTCATAAGTGTTGTACTATGATGGTTGCGAAAATTGTACAAAACAAAGGAGGAAAATCCTGCCCAATGTGTTGGGCATTGCTCCTGCAAGGGCACATGCTATGCAAAGGCGGCATAGCAGGCATTTTGCTCCGCAAAACAAAGGAGGAAAATCCTCTGCTCCTGCAAAGGCAGTCGCATTTTGCTCCGCAAAACAAGGAGGGAAATCCTCTGCTCCTGCATGGGCAGTCGCATTTTGCTCCGCAAAACAAGGAGGATTAAAATGCTTCCACAAGCGTTTTTAAACAGAATGGAATCAATGCTCGGAAATGAATATCCGGCATTTTTAGAAAGTTATGACAAGGATAAATATCAGGCATTACGGTTAAATAGTATCAAGGGAGATACTGCGCAGATGAAGGAAAAAGTACCTTTTTCCCTGCAGCCGATAGCCTGGGCGAAAGATGGATTTTACTATGAAAAAGATGACACTCCGGGCAGGCATCCGCTTCATGAGGCGGGCGTGTATTATATCCAGGAGCCGAGTGCCATGGCGCCGGTTTCCTATCTGATGGAAGATTATGATGTGGTGCAAAAAGAAGCGGCAGACTGTCAGGAACGGATCTTAGATTTGTGCGCGGCTCCTGGCGGAAAAAGCACACAGATCGCGGCAAGAATGCATGAAATGTACACATCCGGGAAGTGGAAGGAGCAGGGACTTCTCATCTGCAATGAAATCCATCCGGCACGCGCGAAGATTTTATCGGAGAACGTGGAGCGGATGGGGATTGCAAATGCAATGGTCACGAACGAGTCGCCGCAGCGTTTAGCGGAGGTGTTCGAGGATTATTTTACCCGTATTCTGGTGGATGCGCCGTGTTCCGGGGAAGGCATGTTCCGCAAAAATGAGGCGGCATGTGAAGAGTGGAACCCTGAGAATGTCCGCCTTTGTGCCGAAAGGCAGGATGGAATTTTAGACTGTGCGGCTTCAATGCTTGCACCGGGCGGCAGGATCGTGTATTCGACCTGTACCTTTGCGCCTGCGGAGAATGAGGGCAGTATGACACGCTTTTTGCTGCGTCACCCGGAGTTTCATATTGTGGAAGTGAAAAAGGCAGAGGGTATGTCGGCAGGAGTACCGGAATGGGCTTATTTCGGGGAAAAAATGGGACAGGTATTGCCTGAGATTGCACAGACGATCCGTCTCTGGCCACAGCATCTGAAAGGAGAGGGCCACTATCTGGCTGTCCTTGAAAAAGAGGGAACACTAAGACAGGGTTATTGCCGGAATGGGGAAGAAAAAGGAATCCCTGCAAAAGATCTGAAAGTACCGGGCAAAGGAATCGTGGAATTTCTGGATTTTGCGAAAGATACATTCGATCCACAGACATTAGCCGGACTGGAGAAAAATGGTACATATCTGAAATTTGGAGATCAGCTTTACCTTGCACCGAAAGGTATGCCTTCTGTAAAAGGTCTTAAAGTCCTGCGACCGGGACTGCATCTTGGAACGGTAAAAAAGAACCGCATGGAGCCGTCACATGCGCTTGCACTGGCACTAAAAAAAGAACAGGTGCGCTATACGGCAGATCTGGCTTCGGACGGAGAGGTGATTCGTGGTTATTTAAATGGCGGAACTTTTTCTTATGAGGGAGAAAAGGGATGGTATCTGATCATGGCAGACGGATTTAGCAGCGGCTGGGGAAAACTGGCGGGTGGAATCATGAAAAACCACTATCCGAAAGGACTTCGAAAAATGTGGTAGTGTGAAAATGAGATTTTTGTCGGGGCAGAATGCCATTGTGCAGGGTGGAACGCTGATCGTACTGCTTATGGATCAAAAATCAATGAAATGGCATTATGGCGAGAAATATTAAATGTAATCATTACAATTACATCGGCTTTCTGATATGATTACTGCCAGAGAGAGGCGTTTAAGCAGTTTCAATAAAGAAAAAAATAATGCAGAGATGTATATTCATTTACGGATACACATCTCTGCATTTTGTTTACGATTATAGCTATGCCTGCGCAGGATACAATCTATGATTCTGAACTTTGACTTGCAATTCTAAAAAGAATCCACTATCAGATTTTACCCATCAGGCACGTTCCTTCGCACCTGATTTTACTGTGAAAAATCCAAACTGCGCCGCAATCTTTTTCGCATAAGTCAGTGCAAAGAACAGGATAAAGCTGTCAATTGGCAGCATGATCACGTTTTTGATGACACGCGGGCCAAGCAGTGCAATAAAGCCTTTTCCGTAAAGCATGGAGATCCAGAGCGTATTCAGACCGCAGTTGATGACCAGCTTTACAAAAAACTCAGCGATCACGATACGCTTGATGGAGACCGGACGGCGGTAGAGCAGGGTGCCGTAAATCAGACCGGAAAGCATGGCATTAAAGGTAAATCCAAAGAAAAACGGACCATCCGGTTTTAAGACATACTTTAAGAGGTCGAGTGCACCGCCAAAGAGACATCCGACCGCCGGACCGAATAAAAATTCAACGATGCGGTTTGGCAGCCCGGAAAAGCCGATCTTGATGTAAGGACCGAGCTGGATGCTTGCGACCATACTTAAGACGATGGCGAGTGCAGCTAAGAGTCCGCAGAGCACGACCGTCTTTGTGTGGCACAGTTCCTGAAGTGATTGTTGATACAGTTCCTTTAATTTTTTCATAAAAAAAGCCTCCTTCCTTAGCAGTTTCCTAAAACCACATAGAGGAGACATAAATACCTTTATGCAGCAGCGGGATGCGAATTCTGTACCGCAAACAAAAGCAGCGCCTTTGTTTTTCGTCCGTGTGACAACTCCCTGTTCACATGGCACTTAACGCACAGAGTTCTACTCTGCTAATATGAAATATTAGTTTTGACAAGTTTTGTTATAGCATACTGATAAGGCTTTGTAAAGAAGAACTTATATTTTGTGATGTATTTTTAAATATTTCTGATAAAACAGAAACAAAGCTTGAAAGCAGGGAGTTTTATGTAAA
>OLSG01002135.1_pt1 | contig 17755 bp, 18 predicted proteins | sample 1673041 | NCBI WGS metagenome assembly OLSG01 (sample SAMEA3136749, study PRJEB25190) | human gut metagenome | reverse complement strand
CTCCTTTCAAAAAAGTCTCGTTTTATACTGTCTAAATATATGATACACCTTTCCCTTCTCTCAACTCTCTGCGCTCAACTCTCAACTCTATCTTTTTTCCAACTCTCTGCACTCAAATCTCAACTCTGCTTTTCCAGCTCCCACAAAAGTAGCTATTTCATACTCTTATATCGTATAATAATAAAGACTATAAGGAGGTTACTTATGACACCTGTAATGACAGCGGAAGATATACGTGATGCTACAGAAACGTTTGCCCGTTATGGGGTACCTGAACATCGGATTTTTACTGAAATCATGAGAGCCAGATATCTGGATTATGCACTTTTTCAGAGCACAGAAAATCGGCAGTATGGAGTTTCCATTGAAGATCTATATGAAAATATGAAAAAGACGTCCGATACCCTTGGCCTCTATGAAGGGGATGCAGACACCTATGTGAGAGCCTACACACTGGCACTCCGTGTGGATCCTATGGCCTTTGCACCGGATGTGACAGAAAAAGAAAATTCTCTTTCCTTTCTTCTTAAACGTATCTGTGAACGAGCCAAAGAAGGGGGACACACCGTCCTTTTCTCCGGAGCTGAAAGATATCTTTTCCAGACGCCCCATATTTCCGATGCCCTTGCAGACTGCCGTCTTGCTTTTACAGTAAAAGAAGGCCCGTGGAAGAAAAGATTGCAGCTTCTATTTCCCCGCTGCCGTGTGATGACAGAAGGTGAGCTGGCAGAGGATACAGTCACCTATGATTACATTTTCCAGTTCGCCGAAGAAGGAAACCATTCCCTTGCAAGACTTCTGAAAGATGATGGTCTTATGGACGTCATGATTTCCTATCCCTGGCTTCAGTCTTCAGAAATGGAAGAAGACAGGAAATCCTGGATGGTATCAGGCAAACTGGCATCCTATGAAGACGTGGCAGCAAATGGAAAAGAGTTCGCTCTCCTTCAGTTCAGTAAGGAGGCATCTCCCACAGTTTCTTTCTACAATACCCTTTCATCAGGCATTGACTTCGAAAGAGTCAAACTTTTTGATATCTCCTATGATGATTTCCAGAATGCCGGTGAATGGGAATTTGACCTCTTTGCCTTCAATGCATGGCCTGCCCTGCAGACCCTTCTTTCTGGACATCTGCTGGATATGGGGCATACCATTGAAGGTGCTTTCTCCAGCATCGAAGAAGAAGAAATCGAAGAGGACCTGCCTGTCCTTTTCGCCGAAGATATCCGGGAATACGGTATCTATCATGACAGTGCAGATATGGAAAAATCGGGAAATAGAGGGTCAGTCCTTCACGGCGGAGATCTCGCTCTTTCCAGCTATGATGGGGAAATTCATATGATTCCTGTGCCAGAGGGGAAGACATACGTAGCAGGGAAGGGAGTTTTTGGATTCAGAGGCACTATTTCCTCTTGGTATCTGAAGCTCTATCTCGACGGACCGGTGGGAAGACTCTTTCTTGAAACCATGAAATCAGGGAAGGGATATGCATTCACTCCGACCCGCTTTCTCCGCATTCCCATTCCCTGGGCGGATGAAAGAATCATCGCTGAAGGAGAAAAACTTTGCCGGGAAGCAGTAGAAGAACTGGCAGATGCTGAAGAAAACTGGCGCCTTGCGAAACGTCGTTCCGTAGGACTCATGATGGACCACAGCAGAGAATAAGGAGGTATCTATGAAAATCGTTCTTGCTACCCATAATAAGGGAAAAATTAGAGAATTTCAGAAAGCTTTTGCTGAAATAGGCTGGGAAACCCTCCCTGTTTCGGAACTTTCCAACGTGCCGGATCCTGATGAAACAGGGACAACCTTTGAAGAAAATGCGCTTCAGAAAGCCCATTACTATGCAAAAGCAGTGAATCTGCCTGTACTTTCTGATGATTCTGGGATTATTGCTGATGCCCTGGGAGACAGACCAGGAATTTATTCTGCCCGCTATGCTGGGCATCATGGGGATGATGAAGCCAATAATCAGAAACTGATTCATGACCTTTCGACTTATAAAGGAGAAGAACGAAAAGGCCATTATATATGCGTTGTCGCTCTCGTATGGCCCGACGGAAAAGAAATTACTGCAGAAGGAAGATGCAGCGGTATTATCCGGGATTTTTATCAGGGAGACGGGGGATTTGGATATGATCCGCTGTTCTACCTGCCTGAATATGGAAAGACCATGGCGGAACTTCCCATGGAAGAAAAGAATAAAATCAGCCATCGGGGCAGGGCGCTCAGAGCTCTTCTTGAAAAACTGAAAAAACTGGACGAAAATAAAGAGTAGATTGAAATAAACTCATCGAGTTTACACTTATTTATACATTAAAAGTATGCTTATATCCGACCATTTGAAATTATGTAACCTTATGTTATAATTGTGTTGTTCTATCATAGATAGATAGAATGAATGAGGGGGAGGTGAAGTTTACTTCATGAAACGAAGTAAGCTTAAACTTTACGGCTTCAATAATCTGACGAAGACCCTGAGCTTCAATATGTACGACATCTGTTATGCCAGTACAGAGCAGGAAAGAAGAAAATATATTGCCTACATTGACGAGCAGTACAGCGCCGAACGGCTGACCCAGATACTGACAAAGGTCGCAGATACCATTGGGGCACAGATCTTAAACATTGCCCAGCAGGACTACGACCCGCAGGGAGCCAGCGTTACCATGCTGATTGCTGAAGAAGAGGTAGAGAAACAGGATGTGGTAGCCCATCTGGACAAGAGCCATATCACCGTTCACACCTATCCCGAAATGCATCCGCAGGATGGCATCTGCACTTTCCGTGCCGATATCGATGTATCTACCTGCGGCCATATCTCACCACTGAAAGCACTGAATTTTCTGCTCAAATCCTTTGATGCGGACATCGTCATCACCGACTATCGTGTCAGAGGATTTACCCGCGACGTCAATGGAAAGAAAATTTTCATCGACCATCGTATCAATTCTATCCAAAACTATATGGAACCGGATCTCCGTCATAAATATGACATGATTGACGTCAATGTCTATCAGGAAAATATTTTCCACACGAAGATGCTGCTCCATGATTTCAATCTGGACAACTATCTCTTCGATATGACAGAAAAAGATCTGGACAAGAAGGAAGTCAAAAGAATCCGCAGATTGCTCAAGCAGGAAATGTATGAGATCTTCAATGGAAGAAACCTGCCGGCAATTAAAGATTAGTTGTATTCCATCATTTTTTAAGGAGGAAAAATGGATACCGCACAGCTTAAAAAAGAAGCAATTGCTCTTAGAAAAGAAAAACATCAGATGATTAGGACTGGTCTGACCACTGAACTGAAAGACGGTCATGACCTGGCTATCGTTTATACACCAGGCGTTTCCGCTCCATGCCTTGAAATCAAGGAAGATGAAGATCTCTCCCTTGAAATGACCTGGAGAGGCAACGTAGTCGCTGTTATTTCCGACGGCACCCGCGTACTCGGCATGGGCGACATCGGCGCTGCAGCTGCTATGCCGGTTATGGAAGGCAAAGCTGCCCTCTACAAACGTTTCGGCAACATCGACTCTATTCCGATCGTTCTCAACACCAAAGACAAAGATGAATTCATCCACACCGTAAAACTTCTGGAAAAGAACTTCGCAGGCATCAACCTGGAAGACATCTCTTCCCCGAAATGCTACGACATCGAAGATGAACTGAAGAAAATCATGGACATCCCGGTATTCCACGATGACCAGCACGGCACCGCTATTGCAGCTCTCGCAGCTCTCCTTGGCGCACTCAAAGTCACCGGCAAGAAGATTGACGAAATCAAAGTAGTCATGAACGGCGCAGGCGCAGCAGGTACCGCTATCGCAAGACTTCTCCTCGAAGACGGCGTAAAACCGGAAAACATGACCATCATGAACTCCAAAGGTATCCTCTACGACAACGGCAAACGTGACCGTGTCCAGCTGGAACTCATCCACAAGACCAATCCTGAAAACAAACAGGGCACCCTCGAAGAAGCCATCAAAGGCGCTGACGTCCTCATCGGCTGCTCTGCTCCTGGCGTATTCAACATCGAAGCCCTCAAGACCATGGCAGACAAGAGCATCGTATTCGCTATGGCAAACCCGGTACCGGAAATCATGGAAGAAGAAGCTAAAGAAAAAGGCGTATTCATCTACGGCTCCGGCAGAAGTGACATGCACAACCAGGTCAACAACTCCTCCGTATTCCCAGGCCTCTTCCGTGGCGCTCTCGACGTAAGAGCTCGTCAGATCAACGAAGAAATGAAACTTGCTGCAGCTCATGCCCTCGCTGACCTCGCAACCAAATGTCAGCTTGACCCGGACCATGTGGTTGTTGACGTATTCGATGAAAGAGTACCGTTCGCAGTTGCTAAAGCAGTAGCCAAAGCAGCCATCGCCTCCGGCGTAGCAAGACTCACCGAACTCCCAGAACAGTATAAAGACTGATTCCTTATTAAGAGAGATGAGCAAATAGCTCTAAATTATGAGTAGATGAGTCAGCAGAGCTGGCAAAAATACATAAAAGAATTTGAGATATGAAAAACAGCTTTGAACAAAGTGTCAGAGCTGTTTTTTGCGTACAAACGGTTATCAATCCTGTTGTCACTGCCTCTGGAGAGAAGTACTACGACCAAGATGTTGCGAGATAGGATGACAGGGGATTTGATTTTCTCAGGGGCTGCTAAGCAACTAAGAAATCAATGATAAGCTTTTGACAGCGAAATTCTTTTCTTGTGAAATGAGAAAAGAGGCTCATGGCCTGTTATTTAAGTCGCAAGCGCTAATAGTCAGACTTATCTGATACTTATTTCTATGTGCTTTTATCTATATAACTTTATTCAAGTGACGAGCATCGTTAGTGAGATTCATATCCTCCGGAATCTACTGATTTTCCCGGAGTTTATAGAATTAAGAAGAATCTAATCATAAATCTTTGTTTTAAAACAGGTCATCGTGATATAATATTCGTAAATATACATCCATTATGGAGGATTTCATGGATATACGTCCTAAAGAAGCACATTTCTCGGGCAGAACGATGTATACGTCTGCTGTATTTTTTATTTTTGATTATCTATCGATTGTGATTGCAGGATTTCTGGCTGTTGCTGTCAGGAATTCCATCATGACATACAATCATTTTCGTGTAAACCCCATATACCTTCTTTTCTGGCTGCCTGTGGTTTTTTTGCTCTTTATCTTTTTCAAAGGTCTCTATGGAAGACGCATAATCGTGTACCAAATGACGGAACGCCTTTTACTTGCATGCCTGGGGGGGACTGTATTTTCTGTGCTCCTCATGTTTCTTACTCAGGTATCAGGACAGGTGTCTCGTCTTTTTGTTGTGCTTTTTACGCTTTTCGCTTTCCTGCTTCTTTCCATTACCAGGCTTATCACATGTAGAATCATAAGAAATATCAGAGCCTTCCAGATACCTATCCTTATCGTGGGAGCGGGGAAGACTGCGGATATCATTGTCCGCCAGCTCATGGAGGACTCTGGCATGAGATATCGGATTATAGGATTTCTGGAAGATAGAAAACCTTATCGGACCTATGAAAAGGACCTCCCCATTCTAGGCGGATTTAATGATCTGGAAAATGTAGTAAAAGAAACAGGAGTTAATTCCGTTCTTATTGCCGCTCCCGGTCTTTCACAAAATAAACTTTCTGATATGATTTATCGTGCACAGTCCCTTGTTAAAAATGTGTCAGTTATTCCAAACCTCGTCGCCGTTCCTATGTCCAACATTTCCGTAGAATCATTCTTTGATGCGAAAATCATGGTCCTCCATATCCGGAATAACCTGGCCAGCCCCTGGAACCAGCTGCTTAAACGAATCTTCGATATCGTGGCCACCATCTGCGGCGGCATCCTCATATCGCCCATCCTTCTGGCCATTGCCATCTGGGTCTATCACGACTCCCCGGGCCCCGTCATTTTCAAGCATCGGCGGGTAGGGAAAAACGGAAAAGAATTCAACTGCTACAAATTCCGCTCCATGTGCGTAAACTCGAAAGAAGTACTGGAGCACCTCCTGGCTACCGATCCGGCGGCCAAAGCGGAATGGGATAAAGAATTCAAGCTGAAAGACGATCCCCGCGTCACTAAAAGCGGCGCCTTCCTTAGAAAGACCAGCCTCGACGAACTTCCCCAGCTCTGGAACGTACTGAAAGGGGAAATGAGCCTCGTGGGCCCCCGGCCTATCGTGCAGGCGGAAGTGGAACGATATGACAAGTTCATTAAAGAATATTACTCCGTCCTTCCCGGCATCACCGGCATGTGGCAGACCAGCGGCAGAAGCGATATAGACTATCCCGAAAGAGTCCAGATGGACAGCTGGTACGTCCACAACTGGAGCGTCTGGCTGGATATGGTACTGCTGTGGAGAACCGTGTCGGTGGTATTGAGCCATAAGGGAGCGTATTGAAGAGATTTAAGAAAAGGGATTTGGGGAATGAGGAATGCGTTCGAATGAGGGCGCGTGGCTGTCTTTTACCATTTAAACCTCAAATCTCTATTTTTAACTTAAGGAAGTTTACATATGAAACATTATGATTATCTTATTGTTGGAGCCGGCCTGTTTGGCGCTGTGTTTGCTCATGAAATGAAAGAGGCTGGGAAGTCTTGTCTCGTTTTGGAGCGTCGAGACCATGTCGGTGGCAATGTGTATTGCGAAGACAAGGAAGGCATCCGGATTCATAAATATGGGGCTCATATTTTCCATACTTCCAATAAAGAGGTATGGGATTATGTGAACCGGTTCGTGGAATTTAATCATTATGTTAATTCGCCGGTGGCTAACTACAAAGGGGAGTTGTATAACCTCCCCTTTAATATGAACACATTTACCAAGATGTGGGGCGTCGTCACACCGAAACAAGCAGCGGCCAAGATTGCCCAGCAGCGGCAGGAAGCGGGAATTACGGAACCAAAGAATTTGGAAGAACAGGCCATCTCCCTGATTGGTACGGATATCTATACGAAATTAATCAAGGGGTATACAGAAAAACAGTGGGGACGGAGATGCAGGGAACTTCCTGCCTTTATCATCAAACGCCTGCCTGTACGTTATACGTTTGACAATAACTATTTCAATGATCGCTATCAAGGTATTCCTATTGGCGGCTATAATGTATTGATTGATGCACTTCTTAAAGACATCGAAGTGCGGACTGGTGTTGATTATAATCAAGTTCGCCGGAAATACGAAAACCTGGCTAAGACGGTAGTATATACTGGTCCGATTGATGAATACTTTGACTATAAATTGGGGCATTTGGAATATCGCGGTCTTCGTTTTGAAACAGAACGTATTGAAGAAGAAAACTATCAAGGAGTTGCAGTTATGAACTATACCGATCGGGAGACTCCATATACGCGTATCATCGAACATAAACATTTTGAATTTGGTAAACAGCCGGTTACGTATGTTACGAAAGAATATCCGTCGGATTGGCACCCAGGTGAAGAAGCCTATTATCCGATTAATAATGAAAGAAATCAGCATCTATATGAACAGTATGTGGCTCTGGCGACAGAAGAAAAAAATGTCATCTTTGGTGGCCGCTTAGCTGAGTATAAGTACTATGATATGGATGATGTTATTGCCAGTGCGTTAGAAATGGTGAAAAAGTATGCAAAAAATTCGTAAAGCAGTGATCCCCGCCGCAGGTTTCGGTACCCGTTTTCTTCCGGCTACAAAGGCCATGCCCAAGGAGATGCTGCCTATTGTGGATAAACCGGCTATCCAGTATATTGTGGAAGAAATCTTAGCCAGCGGCATTCGGGAAATCCTCATTATTTCCGGTCATGCTAAGCGGGCCATTGAGGATCATTTCGATTCTTCACCTGAGCTGGAACAGCACCTGGTGGAATCTGGAAAGCTGAAAGAGCTTGAGGAGATCCAGAAGATTTCAAGTATCAAGGTGCATTATGTACGCCAGCCTTATATGCGCGGCCTGGGCGATGCTATCCTTTGCGCCAGAGAATTTGTAGATGGGGAGCCCTTTGGTGTTATTCTTGGTGACGATATCGTATACACCGGAAATAGAGAACCGGCGCTGAAGCAGCTCATGGACCGCTACTATGAAACAGGAAGTACAGTGGTGGGCTGCCAGGAAGTTCCTGAAGGCAAGGTATCTTCTTATGGGATTATCCGGGGAGAAAAGACGGAGAATCCAGACCTGCTGAAGGTAGTAGATATGATAGAGAAACCATCAATCAAGGAAGCACCTAGCCGGTTTGCTGCTTTGGGGCGGTATGTGATTACTCCTGAAGTCTTTGATATCCTGGAGCAGACGAAGCCCGGTAAGGGCGGAGAAATCCAGCTCACTGATGCCCTCCGTGTCATGGCTCGATGCGGGAATGTGTATGCCTATAATTTTACCGGTAAACGGTATGATACTGGCAATAAACTTGGGTACTTGAAAGCAGTGGTGGAGTTTGCTTTAAGGAGAGAGGACCTGGGAGAAAAATTTCGAGAATATTTAAAATCTCTGCCAATGTAATTTGTAAAACATCCTTACTATTGGCTACGAGAAATTCGAGAATTGAGAATAGAGAATAGAGAGGAATTGTTTATCTCTCGTCACTCATCTCACATCCCGCAAACCTCATCTCTCATCTTTCAAGTCTCGAATCTGAATAGGAGAGAATAATTTATGGATATAAAAATACTGGTAGCGGCTCACAAGAAGTACTGGATGCCGGCGGATGATGTGTACATGCCTCTTCATGTAGGAGCGGAGGGGAAGGAGCCGCTGGGGTATACGCCGGATAATACGGGGGACAATATTTCTTCTAAAAATCCGAATTACTGTGAGCTCACAGGATTATACTGGGCCTGGAAGAATCTGGACTGCCAGTATATCGGGCTCTGTCATTACCGGAGGTACTTTGGACGCAAGGTACATACGAAGGATATAGAGAAGAAAAAGAAGGCGATTTTTCATAGAGAAGACTATGAAAAGCTGCTTCGGAAGTATGATATCATCCTTCCTGTGAAGAGAAATTATTATATCGAGACAGTGCGCAGTCAGTACGAGCATGCCCATTATAAAAAGGATCTGGACGAGGTCGAAAAAATTATTGCTGAAAAATATTCGGGGTATTCCGACGCCTTTACCAGGGTGATGAATCGGAGAAAGCTGCATATACTGAATATGTTTGTCATGAAAAAGTCGCTTTTCGACGAGTATTGTACATGGCTTTTTAATATTCTGTTTGAACTGGAGAAGCGGACGGATATGACAGGATATGATAACTACGAAGCCCGGCTTTTCGGCTTCATGTCGGAGCGGCTTTTCAATGTGTGGCTGGAAAGGCAGAATCTGAAAAAATGTGAGGTGCCGGTAGTATTTTTGGAAAATATTGACTGGCCGAAGAAGATCGCTGATTTTTTGAAGAGGAAAGTAACGGGAAAGAGATAGCATAAAGATTATATAAAGTGTTGACAGTATAGGTAAAGATAATTATGCTTTTGACAGACAGACAGACAGACAGACAGACAGACAGACAGACAGACAGACAGACAGACAGCGCATAGCATGGATTGATATTGCAAAGGGGATAGCAATATTTTTAGTAGTTATAGGTCATTGCATTCCAGACGCAGCAAGCAGCACAGGTATTTCAGTTACAGAATATCGCTGGCTGCATAATATCATTTATTCCTTTCATATGCCTTTGTTTTTCTTTCTGTCTGGTTACATGATGGTTCGCCAGAATATAGTGAGGGCAGGTAAGCGGCCTTTTGATATTATAAAAGACCGATGTAAGAGATTGCTGACACCTTATGTGTTCGTGGGTCTTTGTTATGCACCTTTTAAATTATTGCTTTCACAGTTTGCTAATAAACCTTATGATATTGAAGGTATATGGAAAATGATAATTGGAGTGAATCCGGATGGCGAGTTGTGGTTCTTGTATGCGCTTTTTGCTGTTACTGTCATAGCAGTAATTTTCTCTTTTCGCATCTCGTTAATGGGACTTTTTGTATCAGGAGCACTCTTGGTTTGGAATCCATGGCATATTGTGACAAACTATCTGTTTTTCTACTTGTTTGGAATTTACATGAGACGAGAACACAGTGATTTCGTAGAGAGTCTTAAAGGACTGCATATTATTTTGCTGGGAATTATTTTTCTTGCAGGTAATTACGGCCTTCTGATTATCCAACAGCATACATTTTTTCTTTTGACAGCGTTGAGTGGAATGACACTTGTATTTTGGCTTTCTTATCAAATAAGCATGCTGAAATTGTCGGTCAAAGATTACTTGGGATACTGTGGAATAATGTCCATGGATATTTATATTCTCAGTGATATAATCAAAATTCCTTTTAGGATTATTCTTTGGAACAAGATGCATTTCTACACAGGGGCATTCCTGGTATGTATTATCATGGGTATTGGACTTTCACTGCTGGTGAGTCGGTATATTATACGCAAAAAAAGAGTACTTAGATTTTTGTTTTTAGGTATGTGAAAGATTATGGATGAATAGATCCTTTGGAAAGGTATATAAATATGCAAGATAATATTTCCCTGCATGAGATTGAGAATTGGTAAGGTTACAGAGCTATTTGAAGAATAACAACTCCTCTATTAGGGAAAAGTAGGGCTAGTATTGAGCTATTAAAACATTCCTTGGCGTTCATTATGAAATAGGTGATTTAATGTTATTGTCTGTTATTATTCCTGTATATAATGTAGAAATGTATATTGATAAATGCTTAGATTCACTTATAAAGCAAATTACATCAGATGTGGAGGTTATCTGCATAGATGATGGATCTACGGATAATAGCGGTAAGATTTGCGATGAGTATGCTAAATATAAAGTTAATATACATGTATTTCATAAAGCTAACGGGGGAGTAGGCTCGGCTAGAAATCTTGGTTTAAAAATGGCAAAAGGGCAGTATGTTGCTTGGGTCGATCCGGATGACTATGTGCATCCCGACTGGTTTAGGAAACTAAAAGAAGTGTTGGTTCGTGATTCTCCTGATCTTATTCTTTTTGATTATTATACTGATTATTATGGAGAAAAAAACGAAATACATTCGGGGTTAAAAGGAAAAGTAACAAAAGAGTCTGTAATTTTTGAGTTATCATCAGATAAAAGACTTAAATCAGGAATGCCGCTAAAGGTTACGTTAACTAGAATATTAAGAAAATTCAAGTTTGATGAAAATGCTATTATTTTTGAAGACTATGGGATGACAACAAATATTGCCTTACTTGCAAATAATATCGTAGCTATACCAGACTGTCTATATTATTATGTTCGAAGAAAAGAAAGCCTTGTAAATCATGTTAGTATGCAGAAAAGGCTGATAGCAGCTCACATCGCTGGTGAGAGATATAGAAGATTTAAAGAAGCAGGCTATGTTGTCACCAAAGCCGGATTTTGGAAGATGGCATTGTTAGCAGCATTAAATAATTTAGATCAGCCGCAGCAAGCTAGAGAGCGAAGTAACTACAGAAAACTCATTAGAAGTGATTTGATAGATATTCTCAAAGATAGGAATGCTGAACTACAAGTAAAACTTGTATCTTTCTGTAGCGTAGTCCTTTCATTTTACATTATGGGTAAAGTTTGGAATGCAGTTAGACAGCAAAGATATAAATGATTATTCAACCTGGTTAGGAGAAAATAGATTATGCCTTTATTTGAATCATTAAAGTCACTTTTCTGGCAACTTCCGTTGTTGTCTGACTCTGAAAAGCAAGAAATCTTTTATTATCTAAAAGGGAAAATTAAGGGTGAAACAAAAGGTATTCATTCGGATGATGTGCTTGGACGGTATGTTCAGAATCTTTTAGCTACGCAGGATTTAAGTAATAGCTTTTCTATTGATTATCCTAGAAAGCCACTCATAAAGCTACAGGATAATGATCCCAAACTCATTGCTTATTATCTTCCACAGTATTATCCGGATGCTCATAATGAAAAATGGTGGGGACGGGGATCTACGGAATGGACTAATATTACGAAATCCTATCCTCAATATGTAGGGCAGTACCAGCCTAGGCTTCCTGGGGAACTGGGATTTTATGATTTACGCATAAAGGACAATATTTATCGGCAAATTGAGCTGGCACGTTTTTATGGTATCTATGGCTTTTCTTTCTATTTCTATTGGTTTGATGGGGAAAGACTTTTGGATTTACCATTTAACGAGTTTATTAATGATAAGACAATTCATTTTCCATTCAATATCTGCTGGGTAAATGAGACTTGGACTAAGCAGTGGGAAGGCAGTTCAAATGTGCCTTTGATGGTACAGAATAAGAGCATTGATAGTTATAAGAAATTCATAAAATCATGTGTAGAAATTTTTACACATGACAATTACATACGTATTAATGGTAAGCCTGTATTGACCGTATATAGACCTCTCGACGTTCCGCATCCACAGGAAGTTTTAGAATACTGGAGACAGTATGTTTATAAAAATACAGGTTTGGAACTTTATATTATCGGGGACATTCGGTCAGATAAAGCAGAAGACTATAGTGTCGATTATAAGGCACTTGGTTTTGATGCTGCTGCGGAATTTGCGCCAGGACCACAAATGCGTCTGATGAATGTTATCACTGATAGTAAGCAGTTTGTATGTGATAAATTCTTAGGGAAAGTATATGATTACAAAGATTTTGTGGAAAACAAGCGGTATTTTCAGTTAAAGAAAAAAGGACTTTATCGTGCGCTATCTCCACTTTGGGATAATACAGCACGTAAAAAGAACCGTGGGCTTATTCTCGATGGCTCGACTCCAGATTTGTATAAGCAGTGGTTAATTGACATCATTCTAGAAACAAAGGCAAATGATACAATTGATGACAAGATTATTTTTGTTAATGCCTGGAATGAATGGGCAGAAGGCGCTTATTTAGAGCCGGATTTGAAGTGGAAGTACGGATACCTGGAAGCAACCAAAGATGCTATATTAGAAAGTCGATAATATTATCAATCACTATTAATATAAATTGAAAGGAGAATTTATGACTGTTAATCAGGCATTTGCTGATTTTATGCAGAATACCGTAAACCTTGATTCTGAGGTTGTCAAAGCTGCAAGAAAAAGTCGGGATAATCTTTTAGATAACATTAGTGAATTTAGCGAAAAAGACGGTTTCTTTAATCTTTATTCTGGATTTAATGTTCAGTTCGGATCTTTTGCTCGTAAGACAAAATGCAGAGAACTGGATGATATAGATATGATGATTGGAATTTCTGCTGATGGTGCTACTTACACGGCCTATCGGGAGTGGAATGATATACAAATTACTCCTTCCATCACGTCTGAAGCTCAGCAGAATTGCTTAGATGAAAATGGTTACCTTAATAGCAGGAAAGTTGTTGAACGGTTTAAAAGGCAACTGCAAAATGTACGGGAATATAAGAAGTCAGAAATTAAACGTAATCATGAGGCCGTGGTTTTAAATCTTCTATCACGAGACTGGTCATTTGACATAGTTCCGTGCTTTCATACAGTCAAAGAATCAGATGGAAGAGATTATTATCTTATTCCTAATGGAGAAGGACATTGGAAAAAAACCAATCCTATAAAGGATAGAGAGTTTGTTACTAATCAAAATCAGTTAAATGACGGTAAATTGCTCGAACTTATTCGGTTGGTAAAATATTGGAATAAGCATAGTTCTGTTGTCACTCTGCCGTCTTATCTTTTAGAAACTCTATTAGTCAATTATGCGCAACTCAATAACATTCCTGAACATATGAATGAAAGGTTTAAAAATGCGCTCGAATACGTAAGGGATAATATTTTCAATCCAGTGTATGATATGAAAAGAATCCAGGGGAATATTAATAATATACCCCTGGATGATAAGGGATCATTTTATAATGCGGCAGATGGTGTAATTTCCAAAAGCGATCTGGCAATTGCTTGGGAAAAAGATGGTTATGATGAAACTGCATTACAAATCTGGCATGATATTTTAGGAGAAAATTTTCCTACAAAATGACAATGGCTAAATCTATATATAGACGGCAACAAGAAAAAGATATAACTCGACTGATAAAAGGGCAACGAATTTTATATTCAGAATCTAAAAACTTCGATGGCGTCAATTTATTTCTTATATCACTCTGCATCTTTACAGGACTAGTTATTTTATACTTTAATAAAGTTTCTTTTATTTTTCCCATGCTCTCTATAGAGACTGTCAAGGGAATTTCTAATTTATTAACGGTTATTACCATAATTGCTTCGTTTAAATTTGATGAGAGAACAGCTGAATTCAAAAACAAGGCAGCACAAATCCAGCAATATGTTGATGCTGAGTTGTATTCTGCCTGCATAGGAAAACCAAATGCCAAATGGGGAAATTTGCCCACTCTTGCTCAATTAGAAGATTGGCTACGCGGCTATCACGTGGATATAGACAAGTTGACTTTGGGACCTTGGTACAATGATTATTCGAATGAAATACCTTTTAAGCAAATATTGAATTGCCAACATGAAAATCTCAGGTGGGAAGATTCTCTTCATAATGAATTCGAGAAGTTAGTTAAAGCAGTTATGGTAATAGGAGCAGTTATCTTTTTCGCAAGTGAGTTTAGCATTAATTCTCAAATTGTGTGGATTTTAATGGATATAGGTCCTTTTGTGCCTGCCATACGGTATTTGTATTCAATCAATTCCAAAATTCAAAAAGATAAGGCTAGGATAAATAAGGCTATGGAAAAATATTATTCTATTTATGATAAGATTCAGAACAATCAAACTGTAAAAATCAATGATTTGATTGATTTACAGACACTGATTTATGAAAACCGACGAGATTCATACCCGATTCCAGATTGGTTTCATAAGTGGAATGAAAAGAAGAATAGTTTAATCAATTCTTAAAATCGTAGTGTATAAAGTGGATAACATAAAAATAATTTTGAGTATTTTTGAAAAGTGAGGAAATTATGAAAGGTATTATTCTTGCCGGAGGTTCCGGCACAAGGCTTTATCCATTAACCAGGGTGACATCGAAGCAGCTGCTTCCAATTTATGACAAGCCCATGATTTTTTATCCTCTTTCCACGCTGATGCTGGCGGGAATACGGGATATTCTGATTATTTCCACGCCCCAGGATCTGCCGAATTTTGAGCGTCTTCTGGGAGATGGTTCCCGGTTTGGCGTTCATTTGTCCTATAAGGTGCAGCCCTCTCCGGATGGTCTGGCCCAGGCTTTTATCCTTGGGGAAGAGTTTATTGGCGGGGAATCCTGTGCCATGATTCTGGGGGACAATATTTTCTATGGTGCCGGTCTTACGAAGTATCTGAAGGAGGCGGCTGCCAATAAAGAGGGAGCTACGGTGTTTGGATACTATGTGGATGACCCGGAACGGTTCGGCGTCATCGACTTTGATGAGCAGGGAAGGGCAAAGTCCATCGAAGAAAAGCCGGCTCATCCGAAGTCCAACTATGCAGTTACCGGGCTTTATTTCTATGATAAGAATGTCTGCGAATATGCAAAGACCATCCGGCCTTCTGCCAGGGGAGAGCTGGAAATCACAGATCTGAATAAAATTTATCTGGAAAAAGGTAAGCTCAATGTAATCACCCTGGGCCGCGGGTATGCCTGGCTTGACACAGGGACCATGGACTCCTTGTATGACGCATCCGTTTTTGTCCGCTCCATTGAGACGAGGGCCGGTATCCATATCTCCATGCCCGAAGAAATCGCCTATGTCAATGGGTGGATAGATAAAGAGGCCCTGGCAGAAAGTGCTAAGCAGTATGGTAAGAGCCCTTATGGAAAGTATCTGATGAAGGTAGTGGAGGGGAAAGTAAGAATGGAATAATGGCTGTCGGCCATCCGCTTCCGGCTATCCGCTGTCCGCTCCCGGCTCGGGAGTCTCGACTCCCGAGTCCCGACTCCCAAGTCCCGGCCATCGGCTGACGGCTGACGGCTTTCCGCTATCAGTTTACGGTTGACCGAATGGAGGAGTACTATGGCAATGGATTATCGACGGCTTGATGTCTGGAAGAAGTCTATGATGCTGGTTAAGATGGTGTATCCGCTGATTGAAAGGCTGCCGCAAGAAGAAAAGTATGCACTGGGAAACCAGATTCGCAGGGCTGTGACTTCCATTGTTCTTAATATTGCTGAGGGGACAGGACGTAATTCGGATAAGGAATTACGCTATTTTCTCACTGTAGCTCGTGGTTCTACAGCAGAAGTGGAAGCGCAGTTGCTGATTTGCGTGGAACTGGGCTTCTTTTCAGAGCAGGATGCTTCTCCCGCTTTGTATTTATGCGATAATATAAAAGGAATGCTTTATCGGTTTATAGAGCGAGTTGGGGCGAAACAGTAGAAATCGGACAACCAGAATCGGTTAGCTGTTCATATAATTAGTAAGCAAATTCGGAAAGCGGTAAGCGGATAGCAGATAGCTGATCTTCATACCGCATGAGAGGAAAGGTAAAGTGTAATTATGACTATCATCATCACCGGTGGCGCCGGATTTATTGGTTCTAATTTCATTTTCTATATGATGAAGAAGTATCCGGACTATCGCATCATCTGTCTGGATAAGCTGACCTACGCAGGAAATCTGTCTACCCTGGCACCGGTCATGGATAAGCCGAATTTCCGATTTGTGAAGATGGATATCTGCGACAGGGAGGCGGTGTATGGCCTCTTTGAAGAGGAGCATCCGGATGTGGTGGTGAATTTTGCGGCAGAATCCCATGTGGACCGATCCATTCTGAATCCGGAAATTTTTCTGGAGACAAATATCATCGGTACTTCCGTCCTCATGGATGCCTGCAGGAAGTATGGCATCGGCCGGTACCACCAGGTATCTACTGATGAAGTTTATGGAGACCTGCCCTTGGACAGGCCGGATCTTTTCTTTACGGAAAAGACGCCCCTTCATACCAGCTCTCCCTACAGCAGCTCCAAGGCAGGAGCTGATCTCCTGGTGGGCGCATACCATCGTACCTATGGCCTGCCGACGACCATTTCCCGCTGCAGCAATAACTATGGACCTTACCAGTTCCCGGAAAAGCTGATACCCCTCATGATGATGAACGCGATGGAAGATAAACCCCTTCCGGTGTATGGGGATGGGAAAAACGTAAGGGACTGGCTCTATGTAGAGGACCACTGCAAGGCCATCGACCTGATCATCCATAAAGGCACCGTAGGGGAAGTTTACAATATCGGCGGCCATAATGAAATGGCAAACATCGACATTGTGCGGCTTATCCTCAAGGAACTGGGAAAACCGGAAAGTCTTATCACCTATGTGAAGGATAGAAAAGGACATGACCGGAGATATGCTATTGACCCGGCCAAGATTCATAAAGAACTGGGATGGCTGCCGGAAACGAAATTTGCAGATGGCATTAAGAAGACTATCCGCTGGTACCTGGACAATAAGCCCTGGTGGCAGGAAATCGTAAGCGGAGAGTATCAGAATTACTATAAGAAAATGTATGCGGATAAATAATCCGCTGGCCGCTATCTGCTGTCGGCTGACGGCTCCCAAGTCCCGAGTCTCTAGTCTCCAGCCCCCCACTATATAACCATCTGATCATTCAAATCATAAAAAACGGTAAGCAAAATCGGAAAGCGGTTGGTGGATAGCGGATAGCTGGTTCCCACATTGGCTCCCGGCCCCCCGACTTTCGACTCCCCAGTCCCGAGCCCCATTCCCTATTCCCGGTTTCTGTCCCCGAAACGTGTCAAGGGTTTTAGACAACTTGAATCGAGACACCATTCTTTATAAAG
>OLSG01002131.1_pt1 | contig 17807 bp, 15 predicted proteins | sample 1673041 | NCBI WGS metagenome assembly OLSG01 (sample SAMEA3136749, study PRJEB25190) | human gut metagenome | reverse complement strand
GGCCCTGGAACAGGTTGCGGATGCGCGCCTCCGCCTGCCGGGCGGAGCCGGAGAGGGGGGTAGAGAGGGGCGTGTAAGGACATGGGCGGGTCAAGACTGGTCCTCCTCCTTTCTGTTTTGGACGGCGCTGACGGTCTGAAGGATGGAACGGCCGTAGGCAGAACGCTGGTCCCCGGGCAGCGCGTGCAGGGTGCTGTCGTCACAGGCCAGCTCTGTGTCCTGCTCCACCGCCCGGGCCATGAGCCACATCAGCGGATTGAACCAGTGCAGGGCCTTTACCCAGAGCACCAGGGCCTTCAGGGGGATGTCTCGGCGGCGGAAGTGGGTCAGCTCGTGGCGCAGGGCGCACTCCAGAGGGGCGCTCTGGGGGAGGGGCTCCGGTAGAAGGATCACAGGGCGGAGCAGACCGGCCAGCATGGGGGCGGGCAGAGAGGGGCAGAGGACCAGCCTGGGCAGACGGCGCAGGCCCATCTGGTCCCCCAGCGCCCGGTACCGCGCCAGCAGGGGAGTCTCCTCAGCCTCCCGGCCCCAGCGGCGGAGCCAGCGGCAGAACCTGAGGTGACAGCCCACATTCCACAGGAGGACCCCCGCCGCGCCCAGCAGCCACAGGATCAGGAGGAGCTGGGCGAGGGAGAGGGAAAATCCTCCTGATTCCGCCGGGGCCTCCGGCTGGACGGCATTCTGGACCGGCTCAGACCGGGAGGGCGCGGCCTGGGACTGGGCTGGGCGGCTGGAGGCCGCCGGGGGCTGGGAGACAGGCGGCGAATAGGTGAAGACCACCGGGTTGGAGGGGACGGTCAGCTGGACTGGTGCCTCGGCCGGCCCCAGATGGGGGAGCAGGGGGAAGGGGACAGCCAGCCGCAGGGAGAGGAGCAGCCAGGCAGTACAGCGCCACCGGGCGGCGTAGCGGCCCCGGGTGAGACGGGCAGCCAGCAGCAGGAGCAGGACCACTGCCCCGCCGCCCAGGGAGAGGGCGGCCAGATCAAGGAGAAATCGGTTCATTTGGCGCCCCTTTCCAGCTCATCCAGCAGGGCCATGAGCTCGTCCACCTCGCCGGGGGGCAGCCCGTCCCGGGCCAGGGCAGCCACGAAGTTTCGGGGGGAACTGCCGTACAGGCGGGAGAGGACGGAGCGGCTGTCAAAGGAGAGGTAGTCCTCTCGGCTGACCAGGGGGGTGTACCGGTTGCTCCTGCCCAGGCGGCGGGCGGATAGAAACCCTTTGTCCGCCAGCCGGGTGAGATAGGTGTTGATGGTGTTGGCGGCCCAGCCGTGGGGGGCCAGAGCGCGCTCCAGGGCGGCGCGGGGGGTGTCGGGGCCGGAGTCCCAAAGGGCCTTCATGACCTCCAGCTCAGTGTCGGGGAGTCGTTTCACAGCTATCGCTCCAATCTACTACTTTTGTAGTTTGTAATAATATACTACATTTGAAGTAAATAAAGGTCAAGTTACAGTGTGGTTACAGAGCGGCCGGGGCAGGGCTCTGGCAGAACAAAGCAGGCCGCCTGCCAAAAGGCAGACGGCCTGAAAATAGGGAAAAGCGGTGCCGCGGAGGGGAGCGGGGCACTAAAGCAGGATCTGTCCGTTGATCTCCAGCCGGAATTTGAGGTCCAGGGTCTCGGCAGCTTTCCGGCTGAGGAGCATCCGCTGGAGAAAGATCTCAAAATAGTCCATGACGGCGCACACCTCCGTGTTGATGGAGAGGGAGAGAGTCACGGTCCGTCCCGGCAGGTCCAGCAGCACCTCGGAGCGCTCTACGGAGTAGTTCACCCGGTCGTGGATGTCAAAGGTGGACATGTCCTTGTTCCGCACCCGGCTGCGGCGCACATCGGTCTTGTCGGCCAGGATCAGGGCGGCGGCGATGGCGTTCACCGGGTAGGCGGTGGAGTCGTCGTGGTGGCCGATGGCAGTGATGACGGCGGCCACGTCGGGGGGCTCCATCCCCATCTTGTCCAGGATGCGGAAGGCCATGGTGGCCCCGCTGAGGGCGTGGTCGTGGCGGTTGACCACGTTGCCGATGTCGTGCATGTAGGCGGCGATCCTGGCCAGCTCCACCTCTTTCGGGGTGTAGCCCAGCTGGGTCAGGATGCGGGCGGCCACCTCGGCGCACTTGGTCACGTGGGCGAAGGAGTGCTCCGTAAAGCCCAGCGCCGTGAGCGAGGCGTCCGCCTGGGTGATGTAGGTGCGGATCTCCGGAGAACTCCTCACCATCTCAAAGGTAACATTCATAGGGTGCTCCTTTCTTCTCCGCCGTCCCACAGGCAGCGGGACAGGTCCACCCTGCCATCGGGCAGGAAGGGGACGCCCTCTCCTTCCAGCAGCAGGCGCTGGATGCCCGTTCCGCCGAACACGTCCGCGGGGCTGAGGCCCCCATCCCGGTACAGGACTCGATGACAGGGCAGGCCCTCCGGCGCCCGGGCCAGGGCGCAGCCCACGATGCGGCTGGCCCTGGGCCGGCCGGCCAGAAAGGCCACCAGACCATAGGTGGCCACCTGTCCTGCCGGAATGCGGGCCACCACAGCGTAGACCGCCGTAAAAAAATCAGGACGCCCGGGAGTCACAGGGCACAGCGGCGGGGGCGCCCCGCTTGGGCGGGACGGGCCCCTCTATGGGCCGGGCAGAAAAACAGATAAAACACAGACACCAACACTCCATCGATCATAAGCGGCCTGGAAGCAGGTGCTCCCCGCCCTTGCAGGTTGGAAAAACAGCTGGGGACATCCCTATTGTATGGGATGATCCTGGTAATTTCAAGCCCCAAGAGCATCAGGACAGAAAATTTCTCCTAAGCTGGGCATCGTTCCCGCAGGCGGATGAGGGAATAGGAGATCGTTGCGGGAGAAACGGGGAAATGGAAACGGGCTCCCGTGGAAATGCCTGATGCCCGCTGCATGTGCGGAAGAAAAAGGGGAATTTCCACCATAACAGGTGGAAGTGTATGCTGGACTATGATATAGTAGTTTCAAACAGGCTGCGGGCAGGCCGTCCGGCGGGCGCTTTGGAGAGGGGGAGACAGGATGAAGCTTTCTTCATTTCTGCATTTTGCCGCCTTTGGGGTCAGGACCATTCTTCTGCGGGGAAAAAAGCCCATCCTGGGCACAGTGATCGTCACAGACCGGTGCAATCTGAAGTGCAGGCACTGCTCTGTCCACGATCTGACATCGGTGGACCATCCCTATGAACAGATCCGCCGGGAGATGGAGCTCCTCTACCATATGGGGGTGCGCATCCTGTTCTTCTGCGGGGGAGAGACCTTCCTGTGGCATGACGGGGCGCGCACGGTGCGGGACCTGGTGGTGGAGGCCAAGAAAATGGGCTTTCTCCTGGTCAACGTCGTGACCAACGGCACCTTCCCCATTGATCTGCCGGAGGCGGATCTGATCCTGCTCAGCCTCGACGGTGACCGGGCACGCCACAATGCCATCCGGGGCGACACATACGACACCATCATGGAACATGTGGAGCACGCCACTTCCGACAATATCTGCTTCTATATGGCGATCAACCAGATCAACAAAGGCGCGGTCCGGGATGTCTGTCTGGCGGCGCAGGAGACCAAAAATGTGCGGGCGGTCTCCTTTAATTTCCACACGCCCTATCCCGATACCAGGGAGCTTGCCCTCACCCGGGAAGAAAAGGCGGAGTGCTGCGGCGTTATCAGGGAGATGATGAAAGCGGGCGCGCCTGTATTCAATCTGCCCGGCGCTTTCCCAGCCCTGATCGAGAACCGCTTCCCCACGCCGTGCCACCAGTGCGTGGTGGTGGAAAACGGAAAACTGTCCACATGCGGGCGCTGCATTGAAGTGCCCGGCCTGTGCAGGGAGTGCGGCTACTTCTTTGTGGCGGAATACACCCTCTTGTTCCGGGGACATCCCAGGATCGTTCTGGAGATGCTGCGGACCTACCTGAAGTATATTTGAGGAGCATCATGAGTATCATCACAGACCTGACGAGGATGTGGCTGACCCGCTCGGCCAAGCCCTTTCTCTTTCAAAATGAATACGACCAGCAGCTGCCCTTTTCCCAGTGTGAGGGGCTGGGACTGTATGTGCATATCCCGTTTTGCAGGGAGCTGTGCGGCTTCTGCCCGTATTGCAAGGTCCAGTATGACAGGGCGGCCTGCGACCGCTATCTGGACCGGCTGATCCGGGAGATCCACCTGGTGGGCGGCCAGCTCCCCGGCAGGAAAAGGGTCACCAGCCTCTACTTCGGCGGCGGTACGCCGGCGCTGGCGGCCGGCCGGCTGAAAGAGGTGATGGAAGCCATCGAGGCGCATTTTATCATCACCGAGGGCGTCGGGGTGGAGCTGCACCCGGAGGATGTGGTGCCCTCCGTCCTGCGCATTCTGCGGGATGTGGGGGTGACCAGGATCAGCATCGGGGTCCAGTCCTTCCAGAGAAAGTTCCAGGGACTGCTGGGACGGAGGCCTGTGGACCTCCCAGCCCTGCGGGAGGCGCTGTCCCAGGTCCACTTTGAAACGGTGTCCATGGATTTTATTTTTGCCCTGCCCGGACAGGACCTGGAGGATCTGGAGATGGACCTGGAGACTGCATTCCAGGCCGGTGCCAATCATGTGGCGATCTATCCCTTCATTGATTTCACCTTCACGTCCAGCACGGTGCAGGCTATGGGGAAGGGGGAGAAGCGGGCGCTTTTGGACGGCATCACCCGCTGGTGCCTGGACCGGGGATACATCCGCAGCTCTGTGTGGACCTTTGCAAAGGACCAGGACGCAGTGTATTCCTCCATGACAAGGGACCATTTTCTGGGGTTTGGGTGCTCAGCCGCCACCCTGCTGAGAGATCAGTTTAAAATCAACACCTTTTCTGTGGAAGAATACTGCAGAAGGATCGACGAAGGGAAGCTCCCCACCTCCCTGACACTCCGGTTTTCTCTGCGTCAGCGGATGGTCTATTATCTGTTCTGGACCGCCTACAGCACAGAGGTGGATGCCGGTGCCTTTGAACAGTTTTTCGGCGTCCCATTGAAAAAGATGTACGGTATGGAGCTGAGGCTGGCACAATGGATGGGGCTGGTCACCCGGCGGGATGAGAGATACAGCATGACGCTGAAGGGCGCGTTTTACTACCACTACTATGAAAATTTCTATACCCTGGCCTATATCGACAAGATGTGGGGGGTGCTGAGAAACGAGGCATTCCCGGAAAAGATCGAGCTGTGATCTGAGCACGGCGGGAGCTCGCAGAGCTGTCCTGCACTTGATTTTTGAAAAAAATGTGTTAAAATAAGAACAAATTATAGAAAGTGTTTTTATTTGAGGGGGTGCGGGTGTGCCAAAGGTGGCCTATTCTGAGGAGGACCGGGAGCGGATCAGGGCGGCACTGGTCACTGAGGCGCTGGAGCGGATGGCCAGGCAGGGCATCCAGCATACCACGGTGGAGCAGATCTACAAAGCGGTGGGCATTTCCCGTACCTTTTTCTATTCATTTTTTCCGACGAAAGAGGACCTGATCGTGGAGACCCTCTATCTCCAGCAGCCCAGGATACTGGCCTACGCGGAGCGGCTGATGGCAGATCCGGCACTGACCTGGCGGGAGGGGGTCCGGCAGTTCCTCCATGCATGCTGCTATGGTGAGAAAAACGGCATCGCTGTTTTGACCATTGAGGAGCAGCAGCTGATCTTCCGGCGCCTGTCAGCGGACAACTGCCGCGTGTTCCGGGAGAAGCAGGCCCGCCTGTTCGGGAAGATCCTGGAGTGCTTCGGGGTCCGGGCAGACCGGGACCGGGTGGAGCTGTTCACAAACCTGAGCCTGACGGCCATGATCGTGCGCCGGGCTATCCCGGAAAGTCTGCCGCTGTTCGTGCCGGAGGCCGCTGATGCGACGGTGGCCTTCCAGATCGACGCCATCGTGGACCGCCTGGAGCGCCTGAAGGAGCAGGGATCCTGACCGGAGCGGGGATGCGGCCCGCCGGGATATCTGGCACAGCAGTCCGGACCCGGCGGGCTTTCGACTCCTCTAAATAAATACAAAATATGAAGAATATCTTTATTTTGGCGGAGCCGGCAGAGCTCCGAAGCATGTCCCCAAGCACCCGACCGGGCGGAGGACAGGAAAGCACTGTGTCCGGCGGAGATCACATACTATCATTCAGGAGGAATCTATTATGGGATTTTTCAGCAAATTGTGGAAAGGTCCGGAAGTGGATCTGGAGAAGAGCGGAGAAAACGCGAAAAAGATGCGGCAGATGTTCGACCGGGTTGTGGAAAACGGAGGCGAGTACAGGCTGATCTCCGGCTATACCGAGGATGTGAGCCGATTCAACTATGGGTTCGTCCACGGGAGCAGGCGGAAGGTGGGAAGCCTGATCGTGGGGTGGAACGAGGAAAGCCAGACCATCGTGGTCGTCCCAACTGTCCCGGATCTCTCCGGCTGCGGCGAGCCAGTGTATTACCGACGCGCGGATATTCTGAAGGCCTACCGCAACCGCTACCCCACCGACGCCTTTGTCATCTACCCCGACAGCCGGGGCTATATCGCCATCAATGCCTACGACTGGCTGGAAGACGAGTCACTGTACATCTATGTATCCCAGGAGGAGGAACTGGCGGCCTTCACCAAGTTCTTCCTGGAGCGCTTCGCAAAAAAATAAGGCCCGCAGGGGCTGGGGAGCACCCGGGGAAACGGAAAAGCGCAGGCGAAGGGGACTTCGTCTGCGCTTTCATGGCCGGTATGGTCAAGGTCATTTTTCCGGGCTGAATTTCAACAGAAGATAGGGTTCAATCTCCAGGACCGTGGCGATGTTGAAAAGCAGCTCCAGAGAGAGGCCGCGGTTCATGTTCGGGGCCTCGATGGCGGCGAGATGCTGGCGGCTGATGCCCAGCTCCTCCGCCAGCTGCTCCTGAGACATGCCCCTGCGCCTGCGGTAATAGCTGATGGCGAAGAACAGATCCGCCATTTTTTCGCGGTTGTCAAATTGCCGTGCCAAGCCCCATCCCCCCCTTGTCTATAGTGTACCCAAGATGAGGGGGATACAAAATAATTTAAAACACGGCTATTGACGTGTTTTAAATATCGATTTATAATTTTGACATGGCAAATATCAAATCAGACACGATAAATGACGTGAAAAGCGGGGGCAGGGAAATTCAGAGGGGGGATGTTCTTTTGCTACGGCCTCTGTTAGAATAGAGGCATATCCCAGGCCCACGCTTCGGACACGCCTGGGCGGATCAGAGAGAACAGAGAGGAGCGAGGCGTATGGAGCAGTACGGCCCCTTTGCGGGGAGGAGCGGCACAGCGCACCTGAGTGCGCCGGCTTTTTGCGGACTTTTTTGATCCCCTGCGCGGTGCCGGCTGGATCCCGGCACCGCGCAGGGGACCTTTGTTTCACGGCCTGGGGTACGGCCCGGAATGTCACAGGGCGGAGACGATCAATGGAACGCCTGCGTAAGCTCTGTGGGGCGCTGGGGGAGGAGATATCTGCTTCCCGCACCCTGCGGAGCAGGAAGACAGATAGACAAACGAAATAGCAAAATAGGAAGAAATAAAGGAGAGCACCCATATGACTTTGCTGGACCAGTGTAAGATCTGGAACGAAAACGACGAGTATCAGAAGATCATCGAGGCCTTGGAGGCCGTCCCCGCCCAGGAGCGCACCCCGGAGATGGACAGCGAACTGGCCCGGGCCTACAACAACCAGGCCGCGCCGGGGGACCGGGAACTGTTCCGCAAGGCCATTGCCCTGCTGAAGCCCCATGAGGCGTATTTCGCGGGGGACCATTGCTGGAACTTCCGCATGGGTTATTCCTACTACTACCTGGACCAGGAGGGCCGGGCGCTGCCCTATTTCCAGGCGGCGCTGGAAGCCCGCCCTGGTGACGGGGATACCCAGGAGTTCATTGAATGGTGTCAAAAGGGAGTCGCTCTGCCCCGGTTCTCGGAGTGCTTCCGGGAGCGGGCGGAGGCAGCATGGGAGAAATTTGCTCAGCAGGAGGCACAGCTGCGTCAAAGGATGGATGAGGACAAGGACCATCAGCGGGGGGATGAACTGGTGGCCCAGATGGAGGATGTTCTGCACCTGGCCTTTGATGACATATCCTTCGAAATGGGCTTCAACGGCCAGAAGCACGAGCTGATCCTCACCCCGGAGGGGGACAAGGTCAAGCTGTTTGAACTGGTCTACTTCCAGAAGCACGCACCGAAAAAGGTGCTGGAGCACTGGAATATCCTGGCGGGCCGCCAGCCCAACCCCAGCATCGGACTGCGTACCGACGACGGCTGGGAGGTCTCCGGGGAGGATGTGCAGGTCTGGCTGGAGGAGCGGGGAAAAAACAGCTTCGCCCTGTCCGCCTATTGCGAAAAGCTGCTCCCCCTGCTCCGGGAGGAGGAGGGCCGGGCCTGGTGGATGCTCACCACCCTCACCGACCAGGTCTTGGGCGAGATTTCCCATATGCGGTACATCGACGCCTTCGACGTGCTGGAGGAGCCCAAAGGGGAGCCGTCTATTCTCCTGTCGGGCCTGCCGGACAAGCTGAAGGGCATGGGCCTGGATCTGGCTGCCGACCCGGAGGACTATCTGGAGAACTACATCGGCTATGAGATGGAGCCCAACGAGGACCCGGAGGCGGACTGGCGGCTGGATGTGATCGCCGGCTCCACCAACTGCGCGCCCCTCATCAACGGCTATCTGAGCGCTGAAAACGACTCCATGGATGACCTCCACGCCGACGGCGTAGTGGCGGGCTTCTTCTGCTATCCACTGGACACCCTGCGGGAAGAGGAGGGCAGCGACAAGATCTTTGCTTTCCGGGACGAGCTGGAGGACTATCTGAGCAGTGCCTGCGGCCCGGACGTGCTCACCCTCACTGGCGGGGCCACCGGCATCTTCTGCGGCTATGTGGACTTCATCGCCTGGGACCTGCCCGCCGTCCTGAACAAGGTCCAGGACTTTTTCGCGGACACGGATCTCCCCTGGGCCGACTTCCACACCTTCCGCCGGGAGGCCGGGACGGTGTCCCTCAAAAGACCGGAGGAGGACGAGCTGGAGGAGACGCTGACCGGGATGGACTACATTCCCTACACCCTGGAGAACGCCGACGCCTTTTACCGGCAGCTGGAACAGTGGAACGACGAGGACGAGTACACCCGCTGCATCCAGGCCCTGAACGCCATCCCGGAGGACTGGCGGGACTACCGCTTTGCCTACGCCCTGTCCAGGGCGCTGGAAAACTACGCCATCATCGGGGACCGCGAAGAGGGCACCCCCGGCCGCAAGGGGGACAAGGCCCTCCTGCGGGCCATCCAGGTGCTGGAGGCCGTCCGGGAGGAGGGCCGGGACAAGGCGGAGTGGAATATGCGCATGGCCTATGCCTATCAATACCTGGAGGGGCAGGAGGAGAAGGCCATCTCTTACGCCCAGCGGTGGATGGAGCTGGACCCGGAGGACAAAAACGCCCCGGCGGTGATCCGGGAGTGTGAGGAGGAGCTGGCCAAACGGAGCGGCGGAGAGCTGGAGAACGGAGCAGAAGAGAGAGCACCGGCTGGCCCGGTGCTAACAGCTGAGGATGTGCGGGAGCTGGAGTCCATGTGCGAAGGGGTATCCGGCTACTTCTACAAAATGCTGAACTTCCTGGAGGAGCGGCTTCAGGACGGTGTCCGCCGGGGGCGCTTCACCTGGGAGCGGGTGCGGGCGGATCTGGACACGGCCCTGTGGTACTCCTATATCTGCAACAATGTGGATGAGTACGAGTATTATTACCGGGCGGCCCAGTGGATGCCGGATTCGGAGCAGGCGGCAGAGCAGGCCCGGAGCGGGGTCTGGTACTATCGGTACGCCTGCGCCCTGACCTACTGCGGACGGCTGGAGGAGGCCCTGAAGTACGCGGAGAAGGGAGTCGGACTGGACCCGGAGTATGTGTGGGGCTGGCTCATGTACGGCAGGCTGCTCAGCCACTTTGGGGACCGGGAGGGGGCCCTGGCGGCGGCGGACCGGGGGCTTGCCCTGGAGCCGGGAGACTATGAATTCACCACCCTGCGCCGGGAGATCCAGAAGGGGCGCACGCTGGAGGAGATGGAGTTCCACTGGATCGACCCGGAATCTGACAGAAAGCTCCAGGCGGGGATGGACGAGAGCGCCGGAGACAAGAAGCGGGCGATCTCCTGCATCCTCTGCCGCCGGGAGGCGCTGGAGGAGATCAAGGCGGCCCTTGCGCCTGTAGAGTGGGAGGCGGACGCCCCTTACTGCACGTTCACCATGCCCTATCAGGGGAGCACGGTGGAGGGGCGGTTCTTCGGGAACGAGGCCGCCCTGTCCAAGGTGCCGGCCGAGTGGGTGTGGGAGCTGGTCCGGCGCCTGCCGGAGCTGGACCGCCGGGGTCTGACCTTCCTCTCAGCCCGGGCAGGGCTGGGGACTGGGGGACTGGCCCTGGAGCGGTTCACCATCCAGATGGACCGCCGGCTCTGCCTGTTCTACCAGCGGGGGGAGGAGCAGCAGATGGTCCGGTTCGCCCACGACTTTGCCCTGTGCGAGGAGGACCAGCCCGCTCTGGCGCAGCCTGAGGGGGGGACCTTCCTGGCCTTCGTGCTGCTGGAGCAGCCGGAGTGGGACGCGGAGGAATTTAAGCGGACCCTGCGGGACGACTGGGGCATCCCCTGCATGACGGAGGAGAAGGACAGCGGGGAGGGGGGAAGCACCCTGGTCTTTGAGGCGGAGGGCTTTCTGACGGCGGTGAGCCTCTACCCCTTCCCCGTGCCCAAAGGGGAGGCGGAGCAGAATGCGGGCCGCAACTACCTGTGGAGCGAGGCGGAGGAGACCACACGCCGGCACCGGGGGCAGATCCTGGTGTCCACCATGGCACGGGACGGAGATGTGGGGCAGGCCGCCCGCCTCCAGGTGAAGCTGGTGTGCGCTGCCTGTGGACAGGACGGCGTGCTGGGCATCTACGCCAACGGGACCGTGTACCAGCCGGAGTTCTATCTGGAGGCGGCCCAGATGATGGAGGACGGGAGCCTTCCCCTGCTGAATTTGGTGTGGCCGGGGCTGTACCGCCGGGAGGGAGGCCTGTGCGCCTACACCGAGGGGCTGCGCGCCTTCGGCAAGGACGAGCTGGAGGTGCTGGACACCCGGGCGGAGCCCGGGGACCTGCGGGGGTTTGTGCTGGACATCGCCTCCTATGTGCTGGAGCAGGATGTCACCCTCCGGGACGGGGAGACCATCGGCTTCAGCGAGGGGCAGAAGCTGCCCATCACCCGCAGCGCGGGGATCTGGCGCGACGGCATGACGCTGAAGATCGGATATCCGTCAAAGGAGGAGGGGGAGGACGAGAACAGCGGAGAGACCTGAAACATGACCTGCGGACCGCTGGAAGCCGCCGAGGGAGTCTGATTTCATCCACTCAATAAAAACACCGTGGCGTATCGGAAACGATACGCCACGGCGTTTTTCATGAACAGCTTATCGGGCCGTCCGGTAGATATCCTTGATCTCCTCCAGGCCCAGCACCTTAAAGGAGCCAATGGTGCGCCTGCCCTCAAAGGTACACATCCAGGCCAGCTTTTCGATGGCCTGCTCGTCCAGCGTGATGCCCAGCTGCCCCACGGTGGTGGGCATGCCGATGGAGCGGAGGAAGTGCTCAAAGGCCCGGATGCCGGCCAGCGCGGTCTCCTCGTCGGAGCCGGGAGTATCCACCCCCATCACCGCCCGGGCGAAGCGGGCGAACCGCTCCGGGGCCGCGTCCATGACATACCGGGACCAGGCCCCCCAGACGGCGGCCAGACCGGCCCCGTGGGTGACGTCGAACATGCCGCTCAGCTCGTGCTCCAGCTGGTGGCTGGCCCAGTCCCCGATGCGGCCGCGGCCGCCCCGGCCGCAGCCGGTGAGGCTGTTGTGGGACAGGCTCCCCGCCCACATGATGCCGGCACGGGCATCATAGTCCCGGGGGTCCCGGACCACCCGGCGGGAGAGCTCCAGCATGGAGCGCATCAGCCCCTCCGCCATAGAGTCGGTGGGCTCCACCGTCTCAGGGCCGGAGAAGTAGCGCTCCATGGTGTGGTAGATGATGTCCACGCAGCCGGAGGCAGTCTGATAGGCGGGGAGGGTGAAGGTGAGCTCCGGGTCCATCACGGCAAAGCGGGGGCGGCACAGGTCGGTGTTCAACCCCCGCTTTTTCCAGCCGTCCTCGTTGGTGATGACGCAGGAGTTGCTCATCTCACTGCCGGCGGCGGCGATGGTGAGCACAGTCCCCACCGGGAGGCAGTCCTGGGCAGGCTGGCCGGAGAACAGGTCCCACACGTCCCCCTCGTAGGCCAGCCCCAGGGCGATGGCCTTGGCGGAGTCAATGACGCTTCCGCCCCCCACGGCCAGCAGGAAGTCCACACCCTCCCGGCAGCACAGCTCCATCCCCTCCCGTACCTTGGACAGCCGGGGGTTAGGGACCACGCCGCCCAGCTCCACGTGGGCCACGCCGGCCCGGTCCAGACTGGCCAGCACCCGGTCCAGAAGGCCGCTCTCCCTGGCGCTGCGGCCGCCGAAATGGACCAGCGCCCTGGTCCCGCCCTGCTCCTTCACCAGCTGGCCTGCCTGCTCCTCGGTGCCCCTGCCGAATACCACCTTAGTGGGGGTATAGTACTGAAAGTCGTTCATACAGCTCTCCTTTTTACAGTCGATAAGATGTGTCTGCTGGCAGCTCTCCCACAGGAGAGCCTGCCCGCTGATGCAGCCGGCCCCGGTTCAGGCCTCCCAGCCCGCCAGATAATCCTTCTGCTCCTGGGTCAGCGTATCGATGGAAAGCCCCATGGCGGCCAGCTTCACCCGGCCGATCTGGTCGTCGATCTCTTCGGGGACGTTGTAGACCTTCTTCTCCAGCTTTCCGGCGTGCCTGGCCATCCACTCCAGGGAAAGGGCCTGGACGGCGAAGGACATATCCATGATCTCCGCCGGGTGGCCGTTTCCGGCGGCCAGGTTGACCAGCCGCCCCTCCGCCAGCACGTTGAGAACGCGGCCGTCGGGCAGGCGGAAGCCCTCAATGCCTGCCCGGCGGGGGAAGCGCTCCTCCGCCAGCTGGCCCAGGCGGGCCACGTCTACCTCACAGTCAAAGTGCCCGGAGTTGCACAGCAGGACATTGTGCTTCATCACCTGGAAGTGGCGCTCCACGATCACGTCCTTGCAGCCGGTGGCGGTGACGAAGATATCGCCGTATCTGGCGGCCTCGTCCATGGGCATCACCCGGAAGTTCTCCATGGTGGCCTCCAGGGCCTTGAAGGGGTCCACCTCGGTGACGATCACGTTGGCCCCCATGCCCTTGGCCCGCATGGCGATGCCCTTGCCGCACCAGCCGTAGCCGGCCACCACCACCGTCTTGCCCGCTACCATCAGGTTGGTGGTGTGCATGATGGCGTCCCAGGTGGACTGGCCGGTACCGTATTTGTTGTCGTAGTAGTGCTTGGCCTTGGCGTCGTTTACCGCCATCATGGGGCAGGGGAGGATGCCCGCCCGCTCCCGGGCGTACAGGCGGTGGATGCCGGTGGTGGTCTCCTCACAGCCCCCCAGCAGCCGGTCCCCGTAGGGAGCGCACCGCCCCCCCAGCAGGGAGATCAGGTCGCCGCCGTCGTCCACGATCAGGTGGGGGCGGCACTTCAGAGTCTCGGTCAGCAGGTCCTCATAGCCCCGCATGTCCACCCCGTGGACACCGAAGGTCTCCACCCCCAGGCTGGCCATGGCAGCGGCCACATCGTCCTGGGTGGACAGGGGGTTGCAGCCGGTGAGATACACCTGGGCGCCCCCCTCCCGGAGCACCAGCCCCAGGTTGGCGGTCTTGGCCTCCAGGTGGACAGAGACGGCGATGGTCAGGCCCTCAAAGGGCTTCTCCCGGCGGAAGCGCTCTTCGATGCCGCCTAGGGCGGGCATGAAGTCCCGGACCCACTGGATCTTCTGCAGGCCGGAAGGGGACAGAGACAGGTCTTTCACGATGCTCATATCATTTGCTCCTTTGATTTGATGGGGATGGGGATCAGCGTTCTCCCCTGCGCTCCCGCTCCTTGGTGATGAAGCCCAGGAAGTCGGCCAGGATCCGGGCGGCCAGATAGCAGGTGGTGCCCGCCGCGTCGTCATAAGGGGGCGAGACCTCCACCAGATCCACGCAGATGACCTCGCCAAGCTGGGCGATGCCCTCCAGCAGGTCCACCGCCTCGTCATAGAGCAGGCCGCCCAGCATGGGGGAGCCGGTGCCGCCGGCGATGGAGTAGTCGAAAGCGTCGATGTCGATGGTGACATAGTAGCGCCCGCCCTGGGGCAGCTGTTCCAGAACCTTCTGGGCTCCCATGGCCCGGATCTGGCGGGCGGAGAGGATCGTTGCCCCATAGGCCCGGGCGTCCTGGAAGTCGGAGCGCTTGCTGCTGCCGATGCCGTGGATGCCCAGGTGAGCCATCCGGTCCACATAGGGCAGCTGGGACATGTAGCGCATGGGATGGCCGTTGAAGAGCCGGTTCCCGCCCAGCTGATCGGTCCAGTCCAGGTGGGCGTCCAGCTGGATCACATGGAAGGGGCCGGACTGGTCCAGCCCCCGGGCGACCGGGATGGAGATGGAGTGGTCGCCCCCCAGCACCACGGGCAGGCAGCCCCGGCTGCGGAGCAGGCGCACCGCGGCCTCGATGTTGCCGAAGGTCTGCTCCAGATCGCCGGGGACATAGTCGATGTCGCCGCAGTCCATCACCGACCACTTCTCGGTGCTCAGGTAGTAGTCGTCCCGTTCTGGATCATAGGAACCCAGGGGATTGAAGCGAAAGCGGGTGGACTGGGTACGTATGCCCCGGGGGCCCAGCCGGGCGCCGGGGCGGCCCTGGATAGCCATATCGCAGGGGGCGCCGATGACAGCGATGTCAGCCTGGATCTGGCGGATGTCAGGGCAGATGGGACATTTGGCAAAGGTGGCGATGCCGGTCGGGGCCATGTTGACAGGGGCGCTCTGGCTGAAATTCTCCATAAAGACCATCCTTTCGTGGGCGAAACTAAAAAATTTCTTTCTTTACTTTACAATGTTTCGGAGACAAATTCAATGCTGAATGAGAAAACTTTCCGGCCCATGGGAGACAAAGACAAATAATTTACAGATTTGTCATGGACAATTCCCGAAAACCGGGGTACAATGAAAAACGATTTGACACAAATGTTAGGAGGCTCCTGTATGGGCGCGATTTCCCGCTGGCTGGACCGCTTCTGCTACAAGCATCCCCGGCTCGGCATCCCAGGTCTGATGAAGTACATCGTCATCGCCAATGTAGCGGTCTATCTGATGGATATGTTCAGCAACGGCTACTTCTCCGCTATGCTGCGGTTCTACCCGGCCCTGATCATGGAAGGGCAGGTGTGGCGGCTGCTCACCTTTATCTTCGTCCCCACCAGCGGCGGTTTCATCCTGTGGTTTGCCTTGACCACCCTGTTCTACTACTACATCGGAAACGCTCTGGAAAACCAGTGGGGGTCTACCCGGTTCACCGTGTTTTACGGGGTGGGCGTCCTGCTGAACATTTTCACCGGGATGGTGACTTACTGGATCTCTGGTGCCTTCCTGGAGACTGCCAGCATGTACTACGTGAACATGTCCATGTTTTTTGCCTTCGCCACCCTGTACCCGGATATGCGGGTGCTGCTCTACGGGATCCTGCCCCTGAAAGTGAAGTGGCTGGCCTGGGTGGATGCGGCCCTCTTTGCCTTTGATATTGGTCATTACTTTATGAACGGCAACTGGGTCCAGGGAATGGTCCCCATTGTGGCCATCCTGAACTACTTCATCTTCTTCTGGGACGATCTGATGGCCATCCTCCGCCGGGGGAGCAGCCGGGCTGCTCACCGGGTCGATCCTCAGACCATCAACTTCAAAAAGGCTCAGAAGGAAGTCCAGAACCGGAAGGGCTATCTCCACAAATGCGCCGTGTGCGGCATCACCGACGCAGACGACCCCAACATGGAGTTCCGCTACTGTTCCAAATGCAACGGCTACTACTGCTACTGCATGAAGCATATCAACGACCATGTACACATCCAATGAGGGCGGGCGCCCCCGGACCGACGGCCCGGGGGCGCCTTTTTGCGTGAGAGCTGGGGCGCTCCCTCCGATGGGAAAAGGCCGTGAAAAATCCTGTTGATAAATTCTGCCGGATGCAGTATAATATATCCCAGCTTTGTTCCAGACCTCGGTGTGGGGCAAGGCCGCACTAGTCGGGGAGATAGCGGTGCCCTGTTCCTGCAACCCGCTTCAGCAGGGATGAATCCCGGCCCCCGGACGTGCATTGTGCTGTCTGACCTGGATAAGCAGCGATGATAGACCGGTCCCGCGCAACGCGGCTCCGTGAACCGTGTCAGGCGGGGAACCGAGCAGCACTAAGCGGCCCGCCGCGTGTGCCGCGGGGTTACTGTTCTTGAGCCGGCTGTCCAGGTAACGGGTATAGTGTACGCTTCAAAGGCCGGTGTGCGGCCTTGCTCTGCATCGAGTATTTTTTGCCCGGATGGGCAGAGAAAAGGATTTGAGGTGATATCGTGTATCAGGCCCTGTACCGCAAATGGAGGCCCCGCACTTTTGACGATGTGGTGGGCCAGAGCCATATCACCGACACTTTGAAGCAGCAGGTGGCGGGGGGGCGGCTGTCCCACGCCTATCTGTTCACTGGGACCCGGGGGACGGGCAAGACCACCTGCGCCAAGATCCTGTCCCGGGCGGTGAACTGCCAGAGCCCGGTGAACGGCAACCCCTGCAATCAGTGCCCGGCCTGCCTGGGCATTGAAAACGGCTCTATCCTGGATGTGCTGGAGCTGGATGCCGCCTCCAACAACGGCGTGGACCAGGTCCGGGCCCTGCGGGATGAGGCGGTCTATACCCCGGCGGCGGTCCGTAAGCGGGTCTATATCGTGGACGAGGTCCATATGCTCTCCACCCCAGCCTTCAATGCGCTGCTGAAGATCCTGGAGGAGCCGCCGTCCCACCTGATGTTTATCCTGGCCACCACGGAGCTGCACAAGGTGCCGGCTACCATCCGCTCCCGGTGTCAGCAGTTCGCGTTCAAACGCATCCTGCCCGGACAGATCGCCCAGCGCCTGGAGTATGTGGCGGGGCAGGAGGGCATCGACCTGACCCCGGAGGGAGCGGCCCTTCTGGCCCGGCTGGCTGATGGCGGCTTGAGGGACGCCCTTTCCCTGCTGGACCAGTGCTCCGGCGGCGGACAGCAGGTGGACGAGCAGGCGGTGCTGGATACCCTGGGGCTGGCGGGAAATCTGGAGACCGCCCGGCTGATGGAGCTGGCCGCCCGGCACGACACTGCCGCCGCCCTGGAGACCCTGTCCCGGCTGTACGCCGGGGGAAAGGACGTGGGGGCGGTGCTGGGGGAGCTGTCCTCCCTGGCCCGGGATCTGCTGATGAGAAAGACGGCCCCCAGAGGCGGCAGTGCCCTGCTGACCGGTGGATATGACGAGACCACCATGCGCGGCCTGGGAGAGCTGCTTACCGCGCCCCGCCTGCTCCAGATGCTCAACCGCCTTCAGGACACTGCCGCGCTGCTGCCCCGCAGCAGCAGCCGGCGGACGGACGCGGAGCTGTGCCTCATCCGCCTGTGCGACGAGACGCTGGACGACTCGGCGGCCGGACTGTCCGCCCGGATCGCCCGGCTGGAGGAGCAGTTGGCCTCCGGCGTCCCGGCTCGGCAGACGGCCGGTTCGGCGGTCATATCGTTTCCGGTCACATTGACGGAACCGGTCAAATCGAATCGATGAGACGGGAAGAGAATGCAGTCTGGGTCACGATCGCATGTACAGATAAGATCCTGGATCTGATCGTGGAAAAGGGTTCAATCTGCATCGACGGGA
>OLSG01002129.1_pt1 | contig 17824 bp, 9 predicted proteins | sample 1673041 | NCBI WGS metagenome assembly OLSG01 (sample SAMEA3136749, study PRJEB25190) | human gut metagenome | reverse complement strand
CGCCCAGACCGGCGCTTCCGTCACGCCCCAGCGAAAATCAAACCGCCCCGCCCGATAGTCGGTCATCAGATAATTCAGATACCACGTACCGCCGATGTACATGCCGTACTGCCCCAGTTCAAAGCACTGCTGCTGTATATCCTGCGCGATGCAGGTGCTGTACTGCGGCATGCACCGTTCCTGCTGCATCTGCTGTACCCAGCCGATGATCTGTCGCATGCTTTCCGCATTATCATAACCGCTGTTTTTCCCCGTTGCAAGCCACTGAATATCCATCGGCAGCGACATCATCGCGTACTCGCCCTCGCTCAGGCTGCTCTGCATCTGCTGCGCCAGTTCGTGCACCTGCTCCCATGTCAGCCGCTCTTTCGGATACGGAATGCCTGCCCGGTCAAACAGCTCGCAGTTGTACAGCAGCACATAACGATCCCGCCGGTAGGGAATTCCGTACTGATGTCCGTCAAACTGCATCTGCACCAGCTCCGCACTGTCCCGCAGGTCATGTCCGTACTGCGCGAGCAGTTCGTCGAGCGGCTGCGCAATGCCGTATTCATACAGCTTGTACAGCGAGTCCATCGTACGGCAGAGAAACACATCGGTCTGCCTGCCGCTCAGCAGCCGCGCCTGCATTTTCTGGTCGTAGTAGGCATCCGGATAGCTGACCACCTCGACCTGCACATCGGGATGGCTGTCCTCAAACGCCCGTATCAGCTTCCAGTCATAGCTGGTCTTGTCGTAGTCCCACAGCACCACGGTAAGCATTGTCCTGTGCGAGACATCTGCGATATTGTTCTGCGCGGTGCAGCCGCACAGAGCGAGCAGCGCCGCCAGCAGCAGCAGTCCTTTTTTCCGCAACGCTATCCCTCCCGACGCTGATTTTTGAACTCGACGGGCGTCATGCCCGTGACCCTCTTGAAAATACGGCTGAAATAGAATTTATCCTCATAGCCAACCATCTGTCCGACGCGGTACACCTTTGCATCCGTGAGCAGCAGCAGTTCCTTCGCCCGCTCAATACGGTACTCCATCAGCAGCTCGGTATAGCTTTTCCCGGTAAACTTCTTGAGCAGCGTGCTGAAATACGACGGATTCAGGCTGACCGCCCGTGCCGCCTCCTGCAGGGACGCTGCTTCGCGGTAGTGCGCCGCGATCCAGTCCTGCGCCATGCCTACGATCTTCGCACCGCCTTTTTCGCTCTCTCGAAGGAGAAAATCAGACAGATCCTGCCGGAGCGCGTCAAGCCATGCGATTACCTCGCCCAGCGTTTCCATGTGAAGCAGCTCCTCATAACTGCGGCAGCTGTTTGTCAGTACCGTACGTATCGGCAGTTCATTGCGCTCGAAATGCTCCTGCACGATGTACAGCAGCTCGAGCGCAATCGCACGCACAGTGGAACGGCTGAGCGCCAGCCGCTGCATATCGGTTTTGAGCCGCGCAAACACTCGCTCCAGCTCCTCCGGCGTGCCGGAAACCAGAATTTCGCTGAGCTCCGCACGCACACCGGATAGACTGTAGCTGTCCTGCCTCGTCTGCTCCATATCCTGCCGCCACAGCAGCACACCGTCATGCGATGCATAAAACCGCTGCGACACGGCTGCATTTGCCCGCCAGAATGCCTCCTTGATGCCGGCGCCGCCCGGCTGCATGCTGCTGCCGACCAGCACCGTACACGAGAGCTCCAGATATTCATGCAGCATTTTGCGCAGCCTCTTCGCCAGCCGCAGAACCGCCTCGTCCGGCGCCGACACCGGCGCAGTCAGCAGGACATCAAACTCACCGGTACACCCGGAAAAACAGTAGCCGCAGCAGACATCGCTGACGATCTCCTCCGTGATGTTAACGACCGAAATACGCAGCGTCTGTATCTCCTCTGCGGTGGCTTCCTCAAAGCGGTACACCTCGCCCACCTTGATTACCATGCAGTACACCGGACGGCCCTCCAGATGAATCTCCAGTTCACGCATGGACTGCTCCAGCTGCTGTCCGTTCATGTAGTAATTAGAAACCACATCCCACAGAAAATTCTGACGCAGCAGCGCACGGCTCTTCTCGTCGTCACCAGAAAACAGCGGCGAGGCGGCAGTATTCTCCGCAGCAATGGCGCGCAGGCTGTGCAGCAGCTCCTCCGGATTGAGGTTCAGCTTGAGCAGATAGTCCCGTGCGCCCAGCTTGAGCGCCTGCTTGACCAGTTCGAACTCGTCGTAGCTGCTCAGCACCAGAATTTCCGGCGGCGTGCTCTGCTGCCGCAGCTGACGGATGAGCTCGATGCCGTCCATGCCCGGCATTTTGATATCAGTAATGACGATGTCCGGCTTCTTTTCCTGTACGAGCTGCATCGCCTCCAGTCCGTTCGCCGCCTCCCCGACCAGAACGAAGCCGTTTTCTTCCCAGTTAATGACGGTTTTAAGTCCAATGCGAACCATCGTGTCGTCATCCGCGATCAGTATGCGCGGTTTTCTCATTTGCTCTCCCCCATTTCCCGCAGGTGTACCGTCACACAGGTACGAACGTGCTCCTCGCTCTCAAAGGACAGTCCGCAGTCCTCGCCGTACAGCATGCGCAGACGTTCATCCACATTGTGAACGCCGATGCTGCCCTGCGTCACCTGTTCATGACGCTGAAGGCGCTGTAAGATCTCCGGCGGAATACCTGCTCCGTCGTCCTCAACAGAGATGTAGATCTCCCGCTTCTCCCTCCATGCCGTCAGACGGATCGTGCCGCCGTGATGCGGCGCGGCTTCAATGCCATGCAAAATGGCGTTTTCGATGAGCGGCTGAAGCAGAAAGCGCTGAAGCCGCAGATCGAGCAGGCTCTCATCCTGCACATCGACCTCATACTCAATGTTCCCCTTGTAGCGGATATTCTGAATATAGATATACTGCTCCAGCAGAGTCAACTCCTCCCGCAATGTGATCTGCTCCTCTGCCTTGCTCAGGCTTGACCGCAGGATGCTGCCCAGCGCCTCCGTCATATTCTGAATACCGCGTGACCCCTGCATGACCGCCATCATCTTGATCGAATTGAGTGTATTGTAAATGAAATGCGGATTGATCTGCGCACGGAGCATACGGACCTCGGCCTTGCGTTTTTCCTTTTCCTGCTGTACGCGGCTGTCCAGCAGCGCACGGATATCGCCCTGCATCTGCTCGATGCCCTGCTCCAGCCGGGCATATTCCTGCACGCTGTCGCGCGGCAGCGCACAGTCGAACTGCCCCTGCGCAATACGGTCTACCGCGTCCGCCATGCTCCGTATCGGCTGCACCAGCCGCTCCGCGAACACGGATGCCAGAATAAGCGCCAGCAGCAGCGCCAGCGCACCGACTACCACGAACGCCTGCAGCAGAATGCTGCGCTGCTGCGCAAACTCGTAGGTCGAGACCGCTTCTACAATGCACCAGTCATATACGCTCGAGCTCCTCTTGAAAAACTGGTATGGTGCATCCCACAGCCTGTGTTCCTCATTCATCGCCATGCGGCGCAAATCCTGTTCTGTATGGGCCGACAGCCTTTTCCAGCCGTCGCTGCGCACGACATACGAGTCTGTCGTATCGACCAGACAGAACGCTGTGTTCTTCTGACCGAGCAGCGCATCACCGATATTGGTCAGCACGGCCTCGCGCAGCAGGATGACAAGATAACCGGCGGTTCTGCCGGTGGTCTCATCGATAATACGGCGGCTATACGGCAGTACGGTCTCATACTGGCTGAACCGGCACGGATTATCTGCGCCGCTGCCCCAGCAGGCAATGCCGCCATCTGCGAAAAATGCGTCACTGCAAAAAGCACGGTACACCGCATCCCGATCGACCAGCGCCGCCTCCTTGCCGCGTCGGATATCCAGACCGTTTTCTCCAATCAGATAAAGCGACAGAATATCCTCCGTAACCGTTACGAACTGAAACTGCTCGTCCAGCATGGATGCAACCGCCATTGTCTCCGCCGGAGCAAATGGATCATCTGCCAGCATCAGTGCGCGTATCTGCCCGTTCTGACAGATCTGGTTTGCGAACTCCTCCACGCGCATCGCATTTTCCTCGATCTTTTCAATCGCATACTGCAAATTCTTCGTGTTCTCCCGCTCGAGATTGTTCCGCAGCACACGCTGCTCGGAGACGAAATAGTACGCACTGAATATCAGGCACACCAGAACCGCAGCCAGCATGAAAAACAAAAACAGCTGCTGCTTCATAGTCGGTTTTGTCCGGCGGATTTTCATGGCTGCACCTCCGTGAGTTGATGGATTTATTATAGCACATCCGGTGCGGAAAACGAAAGAGCAGACCCTGCCAGCTGGCAGGGTCTGCATGCAAATGAGAGGGGAAATTTACCGATTGTAAACGAGTGTGCCGTCTGCACTGCGGCTGTAGTGACTCAGCCAGTTGTTCCATACACGGGCAGAGTGCTCGGGCATGGTAGCGTGCGGCATGTAATCTACGATCTCCGCCTGTACCATCGGAACGCCATTCTTCTCACAGGTCATGGTGTACCAGCGGCCGGACTTCGTAAACGCGCCGCCGTTCTGCCAGTCAAGGCTGCCCTTGGTTTCATTGCTGCCGTTGATCTTGCTCCAGTCCAGAGAACCGGTGCAGCCATTCAGCGCGAACCAGTCGCTCAGCGTCTTGCCGGAGGAGTTTTCCTCTGCCAGCGGAACCGGGCAGATTGCCCATTCGGTGCCGCCTTCGGTACCTGCTGCCATGTAAACCGGAACGCCCGGGTAGCTGCCCTTTGCCTTGGTCGCTTCTGCCTGCTCAAATACAGCTGCGTTGAAGATGAAACCGGACAGCGGTGCAACTGCCGCGAACATCTCCGGCTCATTCAGCGCCAGTACGTGCGTCATCTGAGAGCCCCAGGAATGACCGGTTGCATAAACTCGGCCGGTGCCGATAGAATAGGTTTTCTCCAGATCGCTCAGCATGTACTTGAAGAATTCGATTTCGTCCATGCTGGTCGGGTCCATTGCAATATTCCATGCGGGGAACGGTGCATTGCCGTTTTCGGAAATGCTGCCCGGGATTGCCGACGGGAATACAACGATGAAGCCCTTTTCGTCCGCGACCTTGTGCCAGTCGGTCTGACCGGCGTAAACGCCGCCGTTCAGCGTGTAGCCGTGGTTTGCAAAGACGACCGGCGCCTTCTGCTGTACGTGCTGCGGTACATATACATACCACTCACGCATCCAGCCGCCGACTTTTTCGTAATGGCGGGTCATATGAAGGTCTGCGATCGGGTCCTTGGTAACGCGCAGGTCACCGCCCGGGTCTGCCATCCAGCGGCGTACGCCGAACAGGAAGTCATTCCAGATCGTGCTCTCCGTGTTTTTCGGAGCGCTCTCGCTCGTCCAGATGCGGTACGCTGCGGTATCGCGGTTGATCTTGTACGCATCCTCGTCTGCGGTCCACCCCGCCGAGCGGGTGTACTTGGTGATATTGCCGTCTGCTGCCTTGTCGCTGTCGGTGATATGATCCGCAGCCTTCCAGTATGCCAGTGCGTTTGCATTGTTGTCGACCGAACCGATCATCCATACCGGAAGCGGCAGTGTGCTCTTCGGGATCGTGCTCTTGCGGGTGGAGGACTCCATATCATTGTAGCCGTTCAGGCTGGAGGCCATCTTCGCGCCGTTTTCTGCAATCCAGTCAGCCTCAACCGAACCGGCATCGACCGTGGCCAGGCCTGCCCATACGGCTGTCTGATCCATTGCTGCCATCTGTGCGATAGTGCCGCCTTCGCCGTAGCCTACCATGTAGTTTTTCGCCTCATGGATGCAGTACATCGTGCGGCCGGAGGCTGCTGCATAAACCTTGTTCACGTAGTCAATATCTGCTGCGCGTTCTGCAGCACTCGTGCCGTAGGTCAGGCCATCCAGATAGATTACGATGAACTTTTCCTGCTGCTTGGTCCAGTCTGCATCGATTGCCTGCGTATCCGTGCTGTCCGCAAGCGCCTTCCATTCGTCGAACTTGCTCTCGCCCTTGTTCGGCAGAACAAATACGCCTGCGCAGGATTCGCGTGCGCCTTCCGGAACATAAGAGGTAAAGGTGCGGGTTTCGCCGTTAGCCCGCGTTACGGTTTCCGTGTGCTCGCCGGTGTACAGCGTTTTGTACGGGTTTGCCGGGTCGATGTGTGTGCGAACGGTCAGTGCATAGGTTTTCTTCGTCGTGCCATCCGGTGCAGTGACCTCAATAGTGATCTCCTTGTAGCCGTTATTCAGATCAACGCTTACCTTACCGCCGGATACAGAAGTTCCGTTGACCTTGACCGTTGCGTTCGAGGACATTGCAGTCGGATAAATATCAACGCTCTTCGTACCTTCCGGCACCTCCGCGGACAGCGTGTTCTGCTTGCCCATGCGGATTGCATACATGCTTGTGTCGTCTACTTCGTGAATGTTGGAAATATTGCACAGCTGGTTATTCGTCTCACTGGAAACCGTAACACGCAGATTTGCCAGTTCGTCCACTGCTGTGCAGGCCTCTCCTGCCAGAGCGTTAGCCTTGCTGCCGTTCATGCAAATGAAGTGTCCGGTGCCGTTATCTGCGTAGCGATCTCCTGCGAAGGAAGCGCCGTCCGAGCCGCCGGTGTTGCGTACCGAAGTGCGCATAGCGGTTTCCGGACCGTAGTCCACGATGTTCTGCGCCGCGGTGATCAGCGTATCCAGATGACCGGGCAGATCCTTGATCTCATAATCATCATGACCGCTCCAGGTAACCAGTTTGTCAAGATCGATTTCGCCCGCTTTGTCCAGTGCAGTTACCTTATCGCGGAAGATACGCAGGCTGGAAAGCAGTACGCGAACATCGTTGTTTACCAGTGTCAGCGAGTCTGCAACGCTACGGCGATTGCAGCCAAGCTGATCGGACGAATAAAGAATGTTGTGTGCCTTGTCGAGCAGCATCATGCTGCCCGGCGTATGTCCCGGAATGTCATAGTTATCGAGCACGACGCCGCCGAGATCAAACTGATAGCCTTCGCTGATGCAGGTAAAGTCGTTTGCCGTTACGGTCTTGTCGTTCACACCGCTCAGCGCCATCGGAATATCTTTTTCGTTGATATAAACCTTGCGGCCTGCCTTAACGAAATCGCCAATCTGTGCCGTATGATCCGAATGGCCGTGCGAAATGTACAGATCGATATTGTCCATACCGGTTAGTTTCTTTGCGTAGTCATACAGGTCATCTGCACCTTCCGGTGCCATGCCTGCGTCAACCAGCAAGGCACTTTCAGTACCCTTGATTAAATACATCTTGTCGCTGTCGTAATCAATGATATTCCAGACCTTCATTCCAGCCTCATCATACAGCAGGCGATTCTTATGCTCATTCTTCGCCATGCGGTCAATGATGTAGGTAAAGGTTACAACATTGCTGTCCTCCATACCTGCCTTGGAGGCATAAGCCTTCAGCTCTACCTTGGTCTGCTTTGCCCTGCCGTCCCAGTTGTCCGTGTCTGCGCCGATGGTGATGAGTTCTTTCACTTCTGCGCCGCCAGCGCCGGAGGCAGCCTTGAACTTGGTCTGATCAAAAACCTTCGCAGTTGCCGAAGTCTTGGGATCAGAACCGTCCACCGTATACTTGATCTGCGCGCCCTCGGTATCCGAGAACAGCGCCATATACTGCGTTACCGTGAAGGTACCCGGTGCATCCGGATAAAACGGATCAGTATAGTTATCATAATCTGTGTAGGTATACGGTTCTTCAACCTGATTGCTGTTTTTCTGTCTGACTTTCAGCGTGTAACGCTTGCTGTCCGAACCGTTCTTTGCCGTTACCTCGATGACAAAACGCGCGCTGCTGCCAGTCAGCTTGCCCACATAAGTCTTGCCCGACTCTGCGGCTTCGCCGTTAATAGTGATCTTCGCGCCGGAGGAAGCTGCGGTCGGAACGATCTCGATCGAAGTCGTCTTCTCGTCCACCTCAGCGACAAAGCTGGTGGTGTTCTTGCGGGTCGGCTTAGTGCCGTCCGTCGGGTACTGCCAGTTTACATTGATGCCGAAATTCGGGTCGTTCCAAAGCAGGTTGCCCTTCTCGCCCTTCTTGTGTACAGACAGGTTGGACAGGTCTACAATCTTGTTCTGATTGCCGTCGCGGTAGCCGTCGGACAGGTAATTCTGTTTGTTGACGTTGATGCCGACCCAGTTGATGTCCTTCAGGCGATCGCCGACTACGACAGTCTTGGTGTTTTCCAGATATCCCTTAAAGCTGTCCAGCGTGCGCAGGGTCGGAGTCGCTGCGCTCCAGCCTTCGTCAACGACCTTCTGCACCGCCGTCTGAAGATTGTCCAGATAGCCTGCCGTGCCGTCCAGTACAACGTCGTTGTGACCGGTGAGGATGCGCTTTACCGTGCCGAGGCTGTCAACGCGCTCCAGCGCGATCTGAAGCGAGGACAGGTAAACGTCCATCGAGTCCGCGAAGAACGTCGGGGACAGGTCTGCGAACTGCATCCAGAACGAGTCCGTGATGTGTGCGCGGTTGTTGCCGATCTGGTCGGTCGTGAACAGATTGCCGGTCGCGGCATCGAACAGCATGATGCCTGCCACCTGGTGTCCCGGCAGCTCGATTACATTAAATTTCGTGCCGCCCATGTCGTAAACGTCACCGTTTTTCAGCGTTGCCATCTGTGCATCATAGGCTGCGCTTGCAGCGGCCTCATCTGCGAACATGCCGGAGGCTACGCCAAACTGCTTGACATAATCACGCAGCACCTCAATACCGCGCTCGTTGACATAAACCTTAGCGCCCAGATCCTTGTTTTCCTTGCACAGGAACTGATGCGTCATCTGCACGTGATCCGGGTGTGGGTGGCCGATGATAAGGTCGATCGGCTTGCCTGCGCCGACGATCTTTCGTGCGGTCTCGTACAGATTTGCCGCGTCCTCTGCATCAAAGTAGCCGGCATCCAGAACCATTGCGCGGCCGGTGCCTTCTACCAGATACATCTTGTCGCTGTCGTAATCCTGAATGAGCGTTACGTTCGGAACGTCGCTGCCGTTCCAGTCCTTCGGTACGCCAACCTTCAGTTCGTGATGCGGGATGCTGGTAACATCGTAGTTCCAGTTCGCTACACTGCTGGTCCTGCCGTTTTTCACCGCGACTGCCTTAACGTTATAGGTCTTGGTGACCGGGCCTTTCGCGCTTGCGGTCGGCTGGGTGATCTCGATCTGACGATACTGATAGGTATCGAACTTTTTGCTTGCTGTGGTCGGGACAGCTGCCTTGTCTGCACCTTCCGCGATCTCATAATAAATGTCCGCGCCGTCCTGTGCGGTCAGCGTGACGAAATAGGTCATGTCGTAATTGAATACGCCCAGGCTCTTGGAGGTCTCCTGACCCTTGGGGAGCGGATATGCGCTCGGTGCCGCAGGCGTAGACGAGCTGCCGCCCGAAGAACCGCCGGAGGAGCTGCCCGTGCTGCCGGTCGTCAGAGTAGAGTTATGAATCTTGACCACCTTGCCGGTGATTTCGCAGCCGGTCGCCTTGACTTCGCCGGCCTTGCCGCCGAGAATGACCGTGCCGCTCAGCTTCGCCTTGTTCAGCGTCACGCCGGAGGCCTTGACGATGACAATGCCGGTGCCCTTGGGCGTTACCGTGCCGGACTCGGTGATGTAATCCGAAATCATGTTGTCGAGCAGCTTGACTACTTCTGCGCGGGTGATATTCGCCTGCGGCTCAAAGCGGTTGCCGCTGCGGCCTGCAATATAGCCGTTCTTTGCAAAAGCGGCTACGTTCGCCATTGCCCACGAGGAAATGCGGTTGTTGTCCGCAAAGCTCGTCGAGCTGCCGCCTGCCGTTACCGACAGCGCACGCGCCAGCATGCTGACAGCCTCTTCGCGGGTGATCTTGTCCTTTGGACGGACATTTTTTCCGTCGCCCTGCATCACGCCCGCCTGCGCCACACGCAGGATCGGGTCTTTGTAGTACGCATTATCCAGATCAGAGAATTTGTTCTCTGCCTTGGTCTGGTAATCCATTATGCGGTCTATGATAACCGCCATGTCTGCTCTTGTTATCGCGCTGTCCGGTTCAAAGTCTCCATTGTGGCCTTGGATGACACCGCGGTCGCTCCAGCGGCTGATCGCATCCTCCGCCCAGTGTCCGCGCGTATCCGCAAATGATGCGGCAAGCGCTGACGGCAGCATCGTCAGCAGCATTGCCAGTGTAATAAACCATGCACAGATCCGTTTGCGTTTCATTTTCATTCTCCCTTCTTTACTCGTTGTCGGCCGAATTTCATCGGCTTCCTGCTGCCATTATTGTACCGTGTCCGCGCCAAAGCGAAAATGAAGCAAAACCAGAATTGTTGTGCGATCCGCAGGAGTTTGTTCTGACCTTGTTCGGTGTTGCACAATTCCTATGGTATTTGTTGTCCGATTGTCAGAACGGTCCAGACCGCGCAGAGCACTGCGTTACCGCCTGCCGGATGATATTCCTGACCGGCGTCTTGAAACAACATTTTCCCTCTTTTATCTTCGAAACCTTGACAAAATCGCTGTTTTGCGGTACGATAAATACAGAAATCCAAACGCTCCTCAACCTTATTTCCTTTCGTTTGGCGAGATACACATCTCACAGGCGCAGGTATCCCGTCTGGAAAAGGGCGCGCTCGCGCACATCCGCGACGGGCTGGCATAAATACAGAAATCCCTCCGGTTCCACCCTGTTCGAATGGTTCCGGAGGGATTTTCGGTTCTGTCAGATCATCCGTTCCTGCATCATCTGTGCGAGCGCCATGATACATTTTTTGTTTGTCGGTCTGCTGTGAAATCTCAGAATCGTATTTTGCGGATCACCCTTCACCCGGCGCAGGCCGCCGCCATTCCATGCCGACGTGATCGCGTGCCGCACCGAACGCTCCACCGCGTGCACCGTTGTGCCGTACATGGCGGCAACGCTCGGATATACACATTTTGTCACTCCGACCTGTGCCGCAGGCTCGAGCAGCAGTTCAATCACCGCATCACGCAGATAATTGTACCCCGAAACGTGCGGTGGGATGCCGAGATTAAAGATATATGGCGTTAAGCGAAATTCAATTTCTCTCGCAGCAATCGTGCGCAGATTTTCCGCATACAGCCCAGTTCCCCGCTCAATTCTATTCTTCATCTTATACACGACCTTCCTTTTGATTCTGTATTTCCAGCTTACCTCCTGCCTATACAAAAGTTATATCATAAGATTTCGAAGGAATAAAGTATACTTAGTGAACATGTGATACAAAATATAGCCCACAATAATCGAATTTTAATATCTCCATCTTTTTTCAGCAACCAGATTGCAACCACTGCTAAGCAAAAGCTAATTGCATATGCATCCGCACAGTAATAATAAGTAATTGTGTCTGCAACCATTGGAGTCGATACAATCATAAGTGGAGCAATCATGCACACATATTTATTGGTTGGACCAAATATCTTTGTAAGTAAGATTCCAGCAATTGAATACCAAAATAACGTAATTGCTGCTATAACAATTGGTGCATTTACTCCGAAATGTAGATAATCGAAAAATTTTAGTCCCCACCGTCCAACAGTGATTTCCCAATCTGCAATATACTTCTCTCCCATCCACATAGCATCCGGATTCATCAATCCATATCCATATATCGCAAATTGAATAACTGCTCCAACAATCATTGCTGCCAGAAACGGCTGCTTATTATCGCTCCAAATTTGATGCAGTTTTTCCGTCCTGTTGCATGTTCTCTTGCAACATATATTCATAATTTGACCTTCCTCTCACGCAGCTTAAATTTTTCATGGAAAAAACCTTTTTACAAATGGCAGTCGTTTTCCCACAAGCACAATTGCGACACATAAGAAATAACAGATGAATGGCCAGAAGAAATACCATTGCACACTATATTTTGCGAAGAATGAAATTCGAGCCATTTGATCTAAAACCAAATTGTGAACCAGATAAACACCAAAGCTACACGATGAAGCAATCGAAATCAGATGACTATATTTTTCTATATACATCTTGAGTTTTTCACATGCATAACGCACAAAAACAAATACTCCCAGTGCAAGGAAAAGAGCCGGAAATCCTTTATAATTCATGAAAAGCTGATTGGTATTTCCATCACGCTCACTCAAAAATGCTAGTCCCCAATATCTCAGTACGGCACACAAAATTGCAGCTATATAACTTACGATACGTTCTGCTTTCGTGAAGTCTTTTTTCGCTGCCCAGTATCCAAGCACAGGATATATTAGATATCCCCCTAGCATTGGAAGTTCTAATGCGCTATTCCATCCAAGCCCATCTATACTGCCATACGTTTTCACCATTTCATACAAAAACGGTATAACGGCAATCGTCAATATCCCCACTATTACCAAATAATTTAGTTTCCTTCGATTCTTCTCTTCGGTAAACACAGTTAACGCTGGTATGCATAAATAGATACCAAATATCGCCGGAAAAAACCAATAGATACTTTCCATCTGATTGTGTATGAACAGATCAGATATAGAATATAGCCATTGAGCTATACCCTTGTCACATGGTATTTGTATACTTTGCCTTGTGATTTTCACTGCAGCTATGATAGTTCCCCAAAACAAATACGGTATCATGGTCTTTCGTATCCGTCGCTTAAAATAGGTTCCTGTATCATATTTTCTTTGATAATCCATTAATGTGGCACCGGTTAACATAAAAAAGACAGGGACTGCCCAGTACGAGACTACCTGTATAAAAAGGCACCAATACCATACCCGTGATCCATCATACCAATGTACTTCATTGCCAAAGTGAATCCATACTACAAATAACGTACCTAATATATTTAGGACATCGAAATACACCTTTCTGGAAGTTATTGAAGAATTCATTGTATTTTTATTCATAACTTATTTCCCATTGATAAAACGTTGAATTTTATGCAACATTGACCAACGTTCTAGCTTTTTCATCTGTTCCTTCAAATCTTCATTCTGATGTTCAAGATTCTCAATGGTCTTAACCATTTGATTTATACTCGTTTTAAGCCAATCGTTTTCTGCAACAATACCGTCTAAACGAAGCCGATGATCTTCAAGCTGTTCCCACTGTTTAGACTCTGTAGTCATTGATTCCCTCTGTAACTTCTCTAATCCGTTAAGGCGATCGTCCGCACCATCCAAACGCAATCGATGATCTTCAAGCTGTTCCCATTGTTTTGTTTCTGTTGTTACGCCTTCTCGCTGAAGTCTTTCCAAATCATTTACCCTTGATAAGCCTTCATTAGAATGTGCTAACGCAGTTTCACATTTATCGCCCAGAATATCGTAGGTAGAGAATTTTTTATAACCCAATGGATGCGTTAATGCATCTTTCAGCCATTCAATACCTCTATTTCTTTCACGACTTAAACATTGCGCAATCATTTTCCGATCCGGACATTGCTTCAGTAAATTACGCTTTTTACTTATCTCACTCGCATTTTCACACAATCTGTCTTCTAGATTGAAAAGCTGCAGTAAAGTACGGAACCTAGCAATACCTCTCGAATCATTGCTAATCGCTAAAAACGGCTTCCCTGCTAAAATCGCCATACATGTTCCATGAAAAGAATCTGTAATTACCGCTTCACTACATTGTATATATGCCATCCATTCTTCCAAATACACATTATATTCGGTAAATCCATGGTATGCGCTGATCTGATGCTCATTCGGAGCTGCATCGCTGACCGATCGCATCGGAATACCAATCCATTCAATGCATTTTTGCAATTGATCCAGTTTTTCATCCGTTTGGTCAAGAATATACGCAAAAACAAATTGTTCCTTCGGTACGCGTTCCTTTCCGTTAGAAACCAATCGGTCATATTCACACCTAGACAATAGGAATACTGGATCAATTACTACCTGTGCTTTTACACCGTAATACTTGTCTAAGAGTTCCCGTCCGCTTGTCTCTCGTACAGAAAATGCATCAAATTTTTGAAAAAAATATGCCATTTCTGCACGATCTGCGTCATCGCCCCAAATATAATCAGTTCCAAATGAAGCACCATATGCTATCTTTTTGCGATTTCCCTTCACCCAGTCCATCTGAATAAAACGACCAAACGCATTGTACAAATTATTATTTAATAATTGATCTGATCCCAGAACAAATGTTTTGCACCGATTATTGTACTGATATAAATCCAAGCGACATTTAGGGATCTCCGCTATATCCCAAGTGGGGTATGGGTTTTTCTTAAAGAGATTAGCTTTTTCATATGGTTTCCACGGTGAATCTTCAGGCCAGCTGAGCATCGTCACGGTATATCCCATATTACATAGTGTGTGATACAGCGCATAATAGGTTAACGCCGTTCCATAATTCGGATATGACCAATTACCTACGATGCCAATATCATGTATATTTTGCTGTGCATACAAAACAGCTTCATTAAATGTTTTTTGCGGATACAACCGCAGGAATGCTTCTCGTTCTTTGGGCTTTGAAATTTTGGCCTGCAGACGATTCCCCTCCAAACACTTCAAAGGTATCTCTTTTAATAATTTTACATACTTGTGAACTTTTTCTATCAGCATTTCTCCATGCAATGTATTCACCACTACGGAGCTTACTCCGTTTTTTTTATCGACTTCTGGGTAATATTTCTCAACATTCCAAAAATCACCGATAGATATATCGCCCTGCCGAGGAAATTCACAGAATTTACAGTCATAGCAGCTTTCGCGAAGCGTAATATTGGGATGAAATCCCTGTTCGTACCGACTTTCATTATACGAAAGCCGATGTCGTGAACCATCATTTCTAATTACCGTCATGCCCAGACATTCCCAGCCATAATCTTTATCTCGAAAATCTACTGATGAAACATCTGGCATCTCTGCAAGCGATTCTCTCAGCATTTGTGCCGACGGTACTCCATGGCAGATCACATCCACAGTCCATAATTTTTCATACAGATGTCCCAAGTAACGCTTTAATCCCGCAACCTGGCAAGGACAGCCTACAAAAAGCACTGCATCTCCATTCTCAAGATGTTGTCTTACCTTTTGCACTGTAGTACCCATATCGCCTTGAACATATTTGGATTTACGCAGCGATGCAAGTTCTGCTTCATTGTGGGCTATTCTATGATGAACCGAAAGATCACTTTCCATCGCTGCGCCGAATACAACTCCATCTGCTTCAAAGATTGCTTTTGACAACGCAGTAAAGGCTCCGCCTGAAGAGCTAACTGCACATATATCATCCGCCATCTTTAGCATATAACAGGAAATCGGTTCTTCTCTTTTCGTTTCAAAGTTCAGTACAGGACATACATCTACACATTTATTGCACTTAACACACGCTGATTGATCGATACTTGGATACAAAAAACCATAGTTATCCTTCTTATTCGTTATAGCATGTACAGGGCAGCTATTCATGCAGGCACTACAGCCTGTACATTCTAAACCTTTTTCACTCAGTGCTTCTAATATCATCAGATAATTCCTCGCAAAATAGCTCTATATACAGTAATAAACAATCAAATGCGGCAATAGATTAAACAAAAAATCCATGCAATATAATGCTTAAACTTTTTTAAATCTCCCAAATGTATACGCTTGCAGACTTTAAGTACACTTTTTTTAGTTTTTCGATACCATTCGATATCCTCATTGCGCCAAGAACGCATATTCATCATATCAATATAGCTAAATCTAAAATACTTACACAACCCTGCTCGATATGCAGACTGATTAATGGGCTGTAAATAATCGCAGATTTTATCATATGCAGCATATGCGTTAAATTGCCGACGTTTCCACGAGTCACTGCTATTTGTCAGACTGGATTCCACAAAACGATAATTATAAAAAACATCCGGCAATAATACCACTCGCTCTAACCCGAAAAGCATATTTAGTACCCAATATTTATCTTCGTATGTGAATAACGTACAATCAAAGAAAGAAATTTCACCATTATGCGAATTTCGAACCGCATCTACATTCCAAATCTTATTCCACGGATAGCCGCCTCCGCATAAATCGTTTTCGCCGGCAATTTCCTTCATCGCTTCAGAAGCAGTAATGACGCGTTCGATCTCTGTAACATTACAGTCTACAGGTTTACCTGTTTCATTATTTATCCATCCGAACACTGCACATTGCGCATTCGTTCGTTCCATGGCTGCAATACCTGTTTCCAGCGCTTTGGGATATATCTCATCATCCGCATCTATAAAGATAAGATACTTTCCGCGAATACACTCAATGCCATGATTTCGAGCATTACTCGGTCCGCCATTTTTTTGATGTATTACCTGAATCCGCTTATCTTTTTCTGCGTATTGGTCACAGATATCACCGCATTTATCCGGACTGCCGTCATCGACTAAAATTATTTGTAAATCTTTTATTGTTTGTTGCTGAATACTCTCTATACAGGCTCTTAAAAATTGTTCCGGTGTTTTATACACCGGAACAATTACACTTACTAATGGTGTCCCCATATTTTGCTCTCCGATTTCATATTTCTTTGTTTGTTTTTGTGCTGAATTTCAAAGAGATTTCAATAAGTCAAAATATAACCGTGCTTAAGAAATAAGCCGTCCATCTTTAGTAAATCGATTATCTTTTTTCTTCTTATGCCATGCAGCAAAAGCGTAACCCAAGAAATGCGTCTTTCGCAGCTTGTCAATCGTTCCAATACCAATTTGGTTATAATAACCCGGTGCTCTGTCTTTCAGCATGGCATCATATGCCATCAAATCACGTTTGTGCTGAGAAGTCGGCTTAATATAAAGCAACACCAAATATTGCCAGCAGCATGTTCCCAGAAGTAATTTATCATATATTCTTCTGACTTCAGACCGAGTTACCTCAGTTTCCATATAGGCCAGCATAACATCAATCACTTTTGTCTGCTCCGCATAATGCTTTTCCATTCCTGTCAAGCTCATGCTCTGTCCCACTGACGCTCTGCGATAACAATATATTTCCAAATCAACAAACATCACCGTATGCGCTTGATTACAAGATTTTAAAACGAATTCAGTATCTGTATAAAAACAATGTTCAGTAATCGATACCGTATCTCGAATACACGAAGTCTTCATTGCCAAGCTATGCATAAACGGTGCAAAAGCCTCTACATCTGCAAGTTGATATACTTTTCCATTTTCGCAGTTTGGATTGCAATTTTCGTGAGAAAACACTTCGCCGGTGCTATCATCATATGTAATATAAGGGGTAATAACCATATCTGCATCGCTGTTCCGCAATGCATCAATATACGCAGGCATATTTTCAGCATTATAGTGATCATCACCATCTACTTGTCTGAAATATTTACCCTGCGCAAGACGAATTCCAGTATTAACAGTGGAGCCCCATCCTCCATTCTCTTTGCTAATCAAACGAATAGAGTTCGGGTAGTTATCTGCATATTCTTGAGCAATTTTTGCGGTGTCATCTTTTGATCCATCGTCCACAATCATAATATCTAGCTGGTCTAATACGCCAGATTCAATAAAAGGATCTATAGTCTCTTTTAATGTAGATGCAACATTATATGCCGCAACAGAGATAGACAATATTTTTTCCATAATTTTGGTTCCTCCATGTTATTTTGCCAAGTTCGTTTTTGCACTTTCCAGCGCTGCTGCAATAACCGCATCCATATCATAATACTTATACTCGCCCAGACGGCCGCCGAAGATGACACTCTGTTCATCATCTGCCAGCTCCTTGTACGCAGCGTACAGCTTACCGTTTTTCTCATCGTTGACCGGATAGTACGGCTCCTCACCGGGCTTCCATTCGCTCGAGTACTCGCGGCTGATAACGGTTTTCGGCTGTGTACCGAATTCGAACCACTTGTGCTCGATGATG